>Ga0208522_1000813_pt1 | contig 20897 bp, 10 predicted proteins | sample ETNtaG_25_FD_185763 | JGI IMG/M metagenome (GOLD analysis project Ga0208522, IMG submission 185763) | Marine microbial and viral communities from oxygen minimum zone, Eastern Pacific Ocean - ETNP201302SV86 (SPAdes) (version 2) | ecosystem: Environmental > Aquatic > Marine > Oceanic ... | reverse complement strand
GTTTGGAAGATTGATTCTGAAACCGGGAGTTCAATATGGCAAGGGGGCCTTTCACTAAACAATCTAGATGGTGACACTAATTCGCCACATGTCAGACTACCTGGGCCAATAATCGCTAATCTAGATTCAGATGCGGAACCAGAAATTATCGTCACTATTCCGAGCGATGCCGATGGTTCGGCAGCAGTTGATGGAGCCGAATTCAGAGGTCTGGAGATTTCTGATGGGTCTCAATTGTGGGAATTCGAAGCTTCCAATGGATTTGCCGATGCTCCTCCTACGGCAATAGACACTGACGGAGATGGTTCTCATGATAGAGTGTGTTGGAATACATGGTGGCAGACAACGACAGATAGGCATGGTGCTGCCGGATGCCATAACGTTGAGGGGAATAGTCCAAATCAAGAATGGGCCCAAGACCTAGAGCAGAGCAGCGGTAACCCCAATGACGAGATTGCTGTTGCTGCACCCACGTGGATGGACATTGATTCCGAGGATGAGCCGGAGCTACTAGTTTCCTATGGAAGATCACTTTGGGCATTTGACGGTTCCAGTGGGTCTCCTGCAGGAATTAACTCCCAATGGTCCGACGAGATTGAATTGGAGCACAGAACATGGTCTTCCCCATCGTTGGCCGATATTGACGGAGATGCAACGATAGACATTGTTCTGGGAAGCATGGTCGTTTCGATGGCAATGTCAGACGTTAGACCATTGACTGACGGACGAGGAATTGAGTTCAATCCAAGTGCCCCCGACCCCGGAGAGGATGTCACTGTGACGGTATACATCGAGAATGCTGGAACATCAGATACAGATGAGGTTGTGGACGTGGCCCTCTATGCTGATGGGGAGAAGATTGGCGGGAGTGGTATTTCTCTAATGAATCCGGTAGAGCCTAGTGGTTCAGGTTCATTCGCATCTTTTAGCGTGGATTGGAGTGGAAGCTTAGGAGAACATACCTTCGAATTGGTTCTAGATCCTTATCTCAACTTGAGTCAAACAAGGTATGACAACGACATTCAGGTTCGCACTCTCTCCATAATCCCAACATATAATGCATCGTTCGAGATACCTACTGATCCTCTGCGAATAAATCCGGGAAGCGAGGAATATGCAGAATTTGGAATCAGATCCACAGGAAGATTGGCAGGCACTTGGACTCTGGACGTTGACGATTCAGCACTTCCAAATGGATGGTCGTGGGAAGATGACACCCTTGGGGGTATTGTCTCAGTTGAAATTGGTGTTGATGACGTGTGGAATCCAATGCTCAGAATAGTTTCGCCCCCGGAGGCATTAGGCTCAGATTCCGGCTTCCTTACACTTACTCTGTCCCACGACGAAGGGCAATCTGAAATCACAGCGAATCTTCCAATTGAGGCTAACAGGACTAGAGGTTTGTCGATAAGAGGACCTGATGGGACAGGACAGAGCACTGGTTTCGGGCTGGTATCCGAAGAGGCAAGGGCTTGGCTTCTGATAGAGAACATGGGGAATGCTGCCGAGGAGCAGATTGCCATATCCTGGGATGGAACAGATTGGGGATCGAACCTCAGAATCTTCGACTCGGGGGGAGATGAGATTAGTGCACTATCCCTTGGCCCGGGAGAGGGGAAGGAGGCAACTGCCAGGCTCGCTGTACCGAGCGGAACTAGTCCGGGCGAAAGCGTAAGTACTCCCCTTAGCATGTGCGTCGGAACTGGGGATGAGCAAGAATGCAGTCAAATTCAACTAGAGTTCGTTGCTTCGAGGTCAGTTGTTCAGCCGAGCCATATGAGATCGGTCCCCGCGCATAACCTCACTTGGGAAATCTTGGCAGATTTGCCAGAGGACACTAGTGAGGTGAATTGGTCGTTGACAGATTCAGGAATGACAATGCAAGGCTGGTCATGGGGGGGAAATGGTGACCTATCCGTCACTGGAGACAGTATTGTTCTCTCGGGTGAACCTGGATCCCGCATTAGTGGCACCCTGTCTCTTGACCTACCAGAGGATGCTCGGCCTTCTTTCCACCTATTCGAAGACAGTGGCCCAGATGACTCAGAATCGCCATTATCACTATCTATCGAGGTACTTCAAATTCACAGGGCTGGTTTGGAGGTGAACTCCCCCACAGCCCAGCCGTTCGTAGTTGATGTTGGAGATGCGAACCTTGTGGTTCTACGTCTCGAGAATCCCGGGAACGGCGATGATTCGTACTCCCTCACTCACGAACTGGTGCTGGATGAGAACATCACTGCCGATCCGGGACTTGAGGTTTCATTCTCCAGCAACCCGGTTCAACTTGGAGCAGGAAGCCTCAGGACTGTCCCAATTAGCGTGACATTGCCTGAAGACACGCCGGCTAGGGTCCCAATCTCAGTAATCTTCTCTATGACATCGCAGGGAAATGGAACGGTATCACAGCAAGAAATGGTCATTTTCGAGGTCAGACAGGATCACAGATGGGAGATTGACCTATTCCACGATGGTTCTTGGATAAACGGGACGACTTTTCCACTACTCCCCGGGGAGAGCAAAACAATCACACTCAATGCCACTAACACTGGAAATTTGGTAGATGATTTATCCCTCTTAGTAGAGACTCAGTTGTTGCTTAGTGGTTCGGATTCATCACAGGGTTGGGAAGCCAACGGAAGTTCTGCCACAGATGTATCGGTCAACGGAACGGAGTCACTGGCGATTTCTGCTACGACTCCTGATGACTCTTGGAATGGATCAATTATGAGAGTTAATGTAGTCGCTGATGCGAGAAACGAGGTCGTGATGGAATTTCATTTCTTCATCGAGGTGTCGAGAATACCTGGTTGGGGAATATCTTCAACGATGGCTGATTTGGAAATAGATTCCAATGGATCAACTGTCGAAATTGAGATTCTCCAGAAAGGCAACAATCCGAGCGTCCCCTTCGTTTCGGCATACATTTCTGGTCAGAATGGTTGGATTATTGATGAGATACAGGATCTTTCAGAAGTAAATCCCGAATCCTCGACCACGCTCTCATTCAATATCACGCCTCCAGAAACTGCGACGCCCAGCAGAACTGTGGAGTTACACATCAGGGTGAGGGAAGGAGACTCCTCGGGATTGACCGAGATTACACTGCCTTTGAGAGTGTCACCGGTGCACAACTTCTCCATGGAAGGGCATGGCTCTTGGATCCTTTCTCCAGAAGGGGGTCACCCTCAAGCAATGGTTGTGAACATGGGAAATACGCCTGCAACGATTGAACTCCAAATACTGGACCTCCCTGAGGGTTGGGAAACCAAAGGGAGCATGAGGATAGTCCTAGGAGTAGGAGAAGTCAGAGGATTGCCGATAGAACTTGTTCCGATGGCCGGATGGAATGGTAGTGACGGAAATGTCAGAATTGTTGCAATGGATTCCATGGGGAATCAAAGGGAAGTTTCTCTCGAAACGGAATTTTCCGATTTCTCGTGGGAGAGTTCTCCATACATCTTCGCCCAAAAAGGAGATGATGCGTTGATTAGAGTCCATGGCACTGGGCCAAACTCCAATGTTGTAGACGATAATTCTGGCGAGTTCCTCGAGTGGAGTGGGATGGGTTGGCTGCTACCAATCGAATCCTCGACGAACGGAAGCCTGACTATTGATGGGAGTACTTCTCTAGGATACATGCTGTCCTCCTCCGAGTCAAAGGTTAGAAATGCCATGTGTTCGATTTCGGGCCATTTCGAAGATGTATTGGCATCATGCTCCATATCAAACGGAAGCTATGAGTTCGAATTCCAAGTTCTGCTAATCAGTGATGATGGAACGGTTCTAGACGTCAAGTATGGAAGCCTAGGAGAGAATGAATCGGCCCAGTTCATCAATCTGAGTGGTGCTGAATGGAGCCCTGAACCCGGAAAAAGAAGCATCGGAATTCGCCTCCTAGACGAGAAAGGAAGGTTAGTCACAGTCTCGGAAAGGACATTCGAAGTGAGGCGAAGCGACTGGAACGTGGGAATAGGGGATGTGGAACTGGTCGGTGAAGGTGAGGATCAGCAGATTAACGTCCCGACGAAGAGACTCAACGAGAACGTTCTGATTGATGCCGATTGTATCATCACCATGAGTGCGGGAGATTACTACTCCGAACACCTCGTTGACATGACGCAGGCATTCGTGCCCGCACCCAAGTTCGACAGACCGGATGTGGAAGATGGTGAGGAATTGGTTGTGACAATCGGATGCTCTTTCCCCTGGGACATTGATTCCGATTCCAGTGACGATGAGAAAAGTCTAGTTCTTAGCGGTGGTTCCGCGCTTGAAGATAAGTTCGGAGAGTTCGGAACTGGTTTGTTAGCAGCATTCCTTGTGATAGGTCTGTACCTCGGACTTTCATGGATTGCCAGCAATCAAAAAGAGGGGAAGAGGTTGATGGCTCTGGCACAAGCGGCAATAGATGAGAAGATTGCAGAGAGAGAGGCGGAAAGCAACCTAGAGGCAGATGAAGAGGATTCTGATGGATCTGAAGAAACCTCGGAAAGGACTCCTGAAGAGTCAGAGGAGGATGAGGTCGAGTTCATCCAACAAGAAGCCGAAGGTGGTGACGAGTACGATCAGAGACTCAGAAGGCTTCTTGACAGGTAGCGAGCAGAACGAGGTATGGGGAGTTACATTCACCCTTCATCGTTTCACACATTCGATCCAATCAGATTAGCACCTGATTCCTTGGTTGATTCAATAAATTCCTCGATGGAAGGAAATCACGAGGATCTGCTGGATACATTAGATGGTTTTAGTGGTCTTCCCGAATTGAAGTCAGGTGAGAAGCCTCCCGTGGACAAGGCCACAATGCTATTCATCTCAATTCTGGATTGGCAGGATGATGGTGGGGCTCCTCAAGCCTTAGATGGAGGTCATTCAAGAGAGAGATTGGGTAGATTTCCCAGTAATGACGGTAACGCAGTGGAATACCTCCTCGAATTCACCGGTGGGGGCAAGGGAGTTTCGGAATTGCACTCCCTTCTGGCTAAACTGGGGAGAGGTCTGAATGAGGAGATATTAGGGCATTCTGGATTCAGAGAGGGATCTGGAGGGATTGAGTTACTTGGTTGGCTAGACTCCGATAACGTGAACGAACTAAGGAAGGAGATCGAGAGGGGCGGATGGCTGGTGAAGTCAGATGAGCCTCTAGACGGAGGTGTTCAGGATGCTTTCAGACATCTTCTGGTGTACCTAAGATCCGCAAGAAGAAGAAAATGTGGAATTCTAATGAGGAGACATTCCTAGGATCGAATTCTCATCTCCCAGAGTTCTTGGTAAATTGGGATGGCATCTACCAAGACTTTGGAAAGGTGTCTATTCAATTCCCCTCTCCTATGTCTGTGTGGCTCGAAACCGGAAGTCTCCCACACGGAACCGTACCAATTCTTTGCCCAGATTCCATCGCACTTTCGAGGGCCTGGTTCCCAAGAAAGCATCTTCTCAGAGAATGGAATATCAATTATCTCACAAAGCTTCGTAAGTACTGAACGAGGATTCTCCAATATATCTAGAGAGTCTACTATTGGAGGAGTACTACCTAAAACTTCGGAAGCATGTTCAAGAATCCTAAGTTGTTGAGGCAATCCAGTTGCTCTTAGGTCGATGGAGTCCGTAATCTTCGATAGGGAGAGGAGTACATCTCTCGGGTTTCGAATTAGAAAACAGTTCGTAAGGTCGTTGATCCAAGAGATATCGGAGTCGTCCATAACATGGTGGCACATGTGCTTTTGATACCAGATGGGCTTATTTTGAGGAATTGGCCCAGTAAGATAGGGGATTACAACTCCAGCGTCGGTCTCGTGGTTCTCAATCACCTCTTGGGCATCTGGATGAGGGGTCTTTGTGGATAGTAGGAAGTTAGCATACAGTGGTTCGTCAGTAGCATGACAATCTTCCCTATTGTCGAAAGAGTACATCATTGCCGTAGAGATATTTCGTGGACCGGACCACATCGCAATTCTGATTCCTTCCGACAAGAAACTACCCCCTAACAAGATCTTGATAGAGATTCTGGAGGAGCTCGCACATCGGCCCTCTCTCCCCCCTACCAATGAGGCTACCATCAAAAGAAACAACGGGAGTGAGTCCTGCAAAGGTCCCTGTTACGAATGCCTCTTCGGCGGAATGCACATCTTCGAAAGTGAAGTTTCCCTCCGAAAAAGGAATGTCGTTCCTCTCACAGATCTCCAATACCTTACCCCTTGTGATGCCCTCTAAGCAGAATTCGCCGGTAGATGTCCAAATCACTCCGCCCTTCACCATGAAGAAGTGTGTGGAGTTGCAAGTAGAGACGAATCCGTTAGGATCCAACATTAGCCCCTCTTCTCCACCTTTCTCGGCCGCCTCGATGCATGCTGCAATGCAGTTGTGCTTGGAAAGACTGTTTATCTTAGGATTCTGCACCTCTGGTCCGCTTCTCCTAACTTCGACAGATACAAGGCTGATTCCGTCGATTGCTCTTCTTGAGTTAGCTTTCTTGTACTCAGGGATGATGACGATCGTTGGAGGGGAGGAGATTACCCAAGGGGCTTGGTAAGGAGTCGGCTTTAATCCCCTAGAAATGATTAGTCGTAGATGGACTTGGTCGTGCATCTGGTTTGCAGCGATTACTCTGTCGATTTCATTCCGAATCTCATCCCTGCTTCGACCTGGATTAAGAGAAATCTCGGCTGCACCGCGAAAGAGCCTGTCCATATGATCTTCAATGAAGACTAGATTGCCCTTGTGGAGTCTGAAAGACTCCCATATCCCATCGCCCAGCAGGAATCCCGCATCGAAAACGGAAATCATGGCCTCATTACGTGGGAATAACTCACCATTTATGGAAATTAATACCGTCTCGTTTCTTGGGTCTTCTTCGTACTCATGAGTCCCCATTAGAGTGCCTCTCCAGTGAGGCGCTGGAACATACTGGCGTATAGTTCAGCCGTACTGGCTATGATATTTCCTGGGAGAGCAGGAATTGGAGGTTCAACGGAGTTTGACTGCCTCGCTTCGTAAAGTGCTGCATGGTGTCCAGATTCGATGTAATGCTTCCTAACCGACTCCTTGGATAGTTGGACAATCTCGCCGCCCTCATATGCCTCTGCATCCCACCAGCGATCCTCGTCCAAGGTTCCGAATGAATCGATTAGAACCGGCTCTCTTCCTTCTCCTAGTGCGAATTCCTTCTTGCCATCGACGTGAATTAGCCCCCTTTTCGAGGTTTCTCGGTCGATTAAGGAATCGACCTCCAGAACTATATCTAGGATGGCTTCTAGTTCCTCGGAATTAAGATTGGAAATTTCCAATGCTTCCTCTCGTCTAAGGTTCCTATCGAATTTTTCGAATTTGGTTGATACTTCTAGGAAGGGTTCGGGGAGTCTAATACCCTCCTGCAGAACCTCTCCTGAGTCGAACCCAAACTGTTCCGGGGTGACTTCTCCCCTCTGGTACCTCCTCCAAGCCGTTCCGGCTAGATAGTGCCTGCAAATCACCTCCAAGGGGACGAAGAAGTTCTCAGCGTCCTTGGGTATCGCACCTGGCTCTCTAATAACGTCGAAACGACGCGCTAGTACCCTATCGGGTGAGTTCATCTCGATGACGTGAGTCTCACATATTCCCTCTTTCTCGACCAAACCGAACCAATGGCAAGAAGACCGATTGAGAGATTCGCCCTTCCTCGGTATTAGGCTGGGTATTACCTGGTCGAAGACGGAAATCTGATCAGTATACCTGAATTCAATGATATCTGGATCGTCGGTGCTCCATACTTGCTTTACCTTTCCACTGTACAACAATTCTCCCATAAACAGCATCGGAGAGAGTTCCCCCATCAATATTACCCACTGGAAATCTTGACGAGTTCCTCTGCCGAATCGGTCGGCTAGACTAAATCCTCAGAGTCCAGCGAGTAAGGGGGCGCCATGGCATCGGAAGCATCTTACGGGGGCGGACGGAGATTCTCTAGAAGTGTCAAATTATTATTGCCGATCTCTCTTTTTCTGCTCATAATCTCATTCAGTGGGGCATCGGCACAGGAAGTTAGGAGCGGATGGGAACTTGTTGATGGGGGTACTGATTCTGATTTGCAAACCGCCGAGGCGATTAACGGAGAGATTTGGGCATTTGGGGACGGAGGAATTTCGCTAAGGAGTCTCGATGGAGGCAGCACTTGGTTAGCAGATGTTGTTACAGAAGGTTACAATTGGTCGCATTCTGATTCAGGACATGATTCAATATTAATCGCAACCGATGATGGGGTGACGATTATTCTTGAGAATATAGGGAATGGTGAAGACGATAGCAATCAGAACATACCAATTTTCCCAGGCCAGTTTCTGATTAACGATGTGGCTCTCACGGGGAGTCAGGAGTTTTTTACAGTGGGGGGAAATGGTGAGATATGGCAATTTGACGGAGAGGAATGGATTAATCGTTCGATTGGAATTACGAATAATCTACTCAGTATATCCTTCCTAGATGGTGAAGAAATTGGCCTAATTTCCGGAGAAGATGGGATTATCCTCGCTACCAGTGATGGTGGCTCATCTTGGGACTATAGGGATGCTCCTGGAGAATTATCAGCAGTGGACATTGTTGAGATTGAGTACTTCAGCTCCATCAGAGCATACGCAATCTCCGAGGATGGACATATTCTGAAATCATCCAGAGAAGGGAGTCTCGCGGTAGGATTCGTTTGGAGTATTGTGGAAATAGAGAGAGAGTACCCCGCAGGAGGAGGAGATTGGTCTCCCGGGGGCACTGAGCTTGACCATGATGTTTCATCGCTAGAAGTTCTATCCCAGACCAAGATAATGCTTGCAGGGCCAAACGGTTACTTGTCACTGAGTCTGGATGGAGGGAACATAGTCTCTCAACAAATGATTCCTGTTTCGAATGAGACTAGTTTCAATGCATTCGCAATGCAAGATGGGTTTAGGGGCGTTGCAGTCGGCGATGGAGGGATAATTCTCAGAACCGAGGATGCTGGCTCGGAAGAGTTAATTGGATTCGAAGTTGCTGACTTCGGTGACTTCGGGCAATTCGTCGACTACTCTAAAGAGAGGCTGATGGACGGTCTGGTTGCAACCGCCAAAATCGTCTTTTTCGGGATTCTGATGGGTTTCTCACTGGGAATCGTTCTTTCGATGCTTAAGACTTCTCCGACGACCCTGAAGAACGTCGCTCAGACCAATCGATACCAATTGCTCCAATTGCTGGTTATGGGGGCATTAGGGCCATTATGGGTCATTCTGAAAGTTCTCCTTTCGGTTCTGAATAACATCGGACTCGTCCTTCGACTTGGGCTTGGGAATGGGAGCAACTTTCGAGCCATCGAAAACCCGATCAAACTCGATATAATATTGATTTCCATTAGGGATAAATCAGCACAGATTGCGGCGAGTGAGCCACTGAACATATTCGCGATTAGATTCGTAGGCACGATATTGATTGTTTTCGGAGCCTACCGGATTCTCTCCAATCTTGACGAAATTAGTGCACTCAATCTAGATGGGTGGGAGCACATATACTCTCCGATTGGGGCTCCGTCATCTGTTTTCTGGATTATTCTCGGACTGGCTATCACGGTTCTAGGAGGAATTTTCCTCTCCTGCAATGGGGACTTCTCGATTCGTGACATAAAGGTGGGGAAGACGAAATTCTCATTGAACCCGTGGGGAATTAGGCCGCTGAACACAATCGCGACGGCATACACGGATATTTTCCGTAATACTCCTCTACTCGTGCAGTTCATGTTCATCCACTTCGGATTCGAGCTCGGCAGGAGGATGCAGGACCCCGGCCTGATGCTATTTAACTTCGAATACCTACAGGGAAATGCGAACTTCCTCACTGACATTTTCGTAGTCTACGAGACCAATCCGGAATCCCTTGCCTATGGGCGGCCGATTGGCGGAATTCTTGAAGATAGGGCGTACATTAGCGCAATCTTCGCCCTTGGCCTAAACTCTGGGGCCTACCAGTGCGAAACTATCAGAGGAGCGATTGCTGCCATCCCTTCCGGGCAGATGGAGGCGGGAAGGAGCATAGGCCTGAACTATATGCAGTCTATGAGGCTAGTAGTCATGCCACAGGCAGTCAGAATTTGCATCCCACCATTGGGTAATGAGATGGTCAATCTCGTACTGAACTCGTCTTTGGCCATGATAATAGGTTATGCAGAAATAACTAGACAGGGCAAGCTGATTGTTGCGACCACGTTCCAAGTTTTCTGGACATGGGGGATGGTACTCGTTTCCTACTTCCTAATCACTTGGACGCTTGCACTCTTCCTAAGGTATCTAGAGGAAAAGACTAGGATACCCGGACTAGGGATCTCAGGGGGCGCTTGAATGTCAGAGATAATCCTCAGAGTCAAGGACATGGAGAAAACCTACGTTGGAGGGGTCCATGCGGTCAGAGGAGTCTCTTTCGAAGTCATCGAGGGAGAATCGCTGGCGATTATAGGTTCGTCGGGAAGCGGTAAGTCGACAGTCCTCAGATGCATCAATAGACTGATTGAGCCTACCAAGGGAATAGTCCAACTGAAAGGTGAGAGGATCAACACCCCTGCATCTGACATCAATGAAGTGCGTTCCAGAATCGGGATGGTCTTTCAGTCGTTCGAGTTATTCGCCCATTTGAGAGTGATAGACAATGTTTCCCTCGGGCTAATTCACGTCAGAGGAATGCACAAGAAAGAAGCCGAATCGGAGGCAAGGAAAGTCTTGGAGAGGGTGGATATGTTAGACAGAGTTGAAGCTTATCCTGGAAATTTGTCAGGAGGTCAGAAACAGAGGGTTGCTATTGCTAGGGCCCTTGCTATGAAGCCCGAGGTAATGCTGTTCGACGAACCAACAAGTGCTCTTGACCCAGAGCTTATCGGTTCCGTACTTGAGACGATACAGGGATTGGCAGATGAAGGGATGACAATGGTGGTAGTCACTCACGAGATTGGTTTCGCTAGGGATGTTGCTGACCGAGTCATATACATGGATAAGGGGCTTGTCGCTGAGGAGGGCCCATCTTCAATTATCGACAAACCGAAGACGGAAAGGATGAGGGAGTTCCTCTCAAGCATCAATGACTAACTAGCAGTTAGAGACTGCTTCCCAGATGTCATTCGAGTTGCTGCTGCTGTAATCGTAGTACGAGGTGTCGGAGAGTGGGTCTGAACCTTCTTGTGTAACTGTGACGGTGAACGAGTAGCAGCCATAGTCTCCAGCGGAATCGAACTCGTCCCTCGGAATGTACTTCCCAAAGGTGGCATCGAACACGGACCCGTCCATCGCGAACTCTGAACCATAGTCTCCCCAGAAACCGCTCCCAGTGCCATACAATCCTCCATTAGAGTCCCATGTGGCCTTTGTGTTTACGACCGTGATTGTTGGGTAGTTGATCGCGATGTCGTTTCCTTCCATTAGAACCGCATCCACGGTGAAATCGGCGAATGGCATCCTAGCTGGCTTGTCAGCCCCTGTGTCGAGGCCTGCCCAACCCGACATCACTACGCCAACAAGGCAGTTTTCGGCGTCCCCACTGCATCGATCGGGATCCTCTTTAACTACTCCAGAAGTAATTCCATCAATTCCCGTGATATCTAGAGAAAGGGCGTCGGCTCCGGTCCACTGGGAAGTTTCCCACAGAATCTGACTGTATGTTAAGTCCCTCGTGCTTTCCTTGCCATCAACAGTAACCTTGAGAGTGTAGGGAGAATTGGGGAGGGCATTTGAAGCGTAAAAGTCACTGACTAGAAACGTCACCTCGCCTTCTCCGTCGCTGCTGTCAATTAACACATCCACTGTAGAAGACCAAATTTGCTGCCCTGACTGTAGGACAACTAGAGAAGCCTCTACTTCCCTGTCGGACATGGTGTTCTGCAGAATCTTGACCGAGACTGATTCTCCGTCCTCACTATATTCCACTTGGCCAATAGACAACTCGCCTTCCAGAAATACTCCGAGAATTAAGGGTACGAGAAGCATAAGTAAGTAGGAAACCACTACAATAGGAGCAGTTAGTGCTCCGGAAACCGTTAGGCCTGCACTGGAAATGACGCCGAGTCTCCAGAGGACAATTCCGAGAGAGCCAAAGTATACTATTGTCATCAACAGAGATATAGATGTGAATGGGACAGTGAGTTCATCCCCAGGTAGGTAGACGAGCAGAATCCGAGTTAGGAAGATTGGTAACAGACCGAACAGAACGACAGTCTTGGCTGCCTCGACTGGCCCTGCACCATTTGTGGAGTCGGCATTGGATGGTTGGCTCACTACGGCTGTCATGGGACGCTGCTCGGCTGCCTTCTCGAGTAATCCCCCTTCACTCAGAATAGTCACCTCTAACATTCTACGTAAGACCAGTGGTTATCAATCCGTTGCCTTGTGGCTCTTCGTGATTCTAGAAAATCCGGCTGTCCAGTGGAATGACGTTACCATCATCATCGAAGAGTTGCTCGTCACTAGATGAATTCCTACCTATTGCAGCTCCTGCAAGAGCAGCCATCATCGTGGTTCCGACAAGTTCGAAACCCGGTAGATAAACTCCTCTTATGTAGATGGTCATTACTTGAATCTGGGTATTTGGAACTCCTTCTGATCTCACTGAATACTCAGAAGTAGCCTTGAATTGGAGATTGAAGTACTTGTCAGTCCAACCCTGGTTCTTCGGAGTTCGCATCTGGACCCTAAACTTCTCAGGAGGTGCCAGCGAGTCAATCTCTTGTGATATCAGAGGCAGGCTCAGTTGGAATCCCTCGTCATTCAATTCGTCATAGTTTTGAACCTCTACGTTGAACTTGTCCCTGGCGTTGCCGTCATTGTAGACATCGAACACCAGCGTGTAATCTACTTTCGGCCTGAGTTGGAGGAATGCCAATTCCGCACCGACTCTGAGTCTACTGAATTGCTTAAACACAGTCATCACTTTCGCCTCAGTAGGAGATGTAGCTGCCGTGACTGGGGCGCCATTCCATTGTGTAACAGTAGCAGTGATTGTGACTACTTGCTGCCCCTCGGGCTGCCTCAGGTCCGCCCTAGCTGCCACTTGGAAAGAGGTATCACCTGGAGGAACAGTTGCCGAACCGGGCCCTGCAACAGAAATTATCCCTTGCTGGTAAGTCAGGTCTACCTTCTCGGAGAATGTGGTGGGGTTGGTGAGAGTGCAGTAGATGATTGTGGATCGAAGAGCGCCGGGATAGACCTCTATTGGGGCGGGCTGGTCGCATGTAAGAGAAACGTCGGGAGAAGTCTGAGCTTGAACCACCGCGGCTCCCGAGCAGAGACTCATGAAATAGACAACCAGTATCATCAGGGGTACTCTAAACGATGCACTCATCACAAAATCCTCTACTTGAACCGTATTTGAGGCTTCGCCCAAGTCGGACCCCCAATGCGTCGATATTTTAGGTTGTAATTGTGGTGGACCCGACCGGATTTGAACCGATGACCACTCGGTTATGAGCCGAGCGCTCTAACCAACTGAGCTACGGGTCCCCGTTGACGACGTCTATGAATGCCGAAATTAACCTTCTCTAAAGAAAGAGTGAGTCTCTGTCCAGCAAGTATCCATGACTATACCTAGTGTAATGGTTTATTCCTAGGTCCCGTGTCGGGAGTCCGGGTGAAACTATGGAAAACAAAGGAACTATTGCTTTGGCAATTGGGGCGTTGCTCCTGATGGTGAATGTATTAATCGCCGCAACAGGAGTTCTAGACGGAGTGATTGCGAGTAGCGTATCAGATATGGTAGCAGGAGGCTATGATGGACTGGATGATGATGGGAATGAGGATTACACAGCTGACTTCGGAGATGACTGGCTCAACGTCTCGTCCGAGAAGGCATACTTCGGAAACTCGATTACGAACCTAGAAGCAGTCCTTGATGGAGGGGAACCGACTTACGAGATGGTCGGTCCGTTCATCTACTACGAGAATACGACTAGGGACATCATTGAGTACGACTATGACGAGGGATCGATTACTTACTCGGGATACGAGACATTCGAATGGTGTGCTGATTGCACATGGGCGGATGAGGAGGGAGTAGACCACGCGTCGGTATCCGGCGACACCGTAGTCAACCAAATCAACATCCTATGGAACACACAGAGAATAGCTGGAATGGGAAGTGGGATCGAGTACGGAGAGATCTTCGCAAAGGCGATGTTCGCTGCGCAGATGATTGAATTCGACCTCTCAAACAGGGCACCGAGCATCTGGGCCTCCGATGACATCGGGACCATGGCGGATTCCGCTGGCGGGGGGAAGTTCGGAAACATGACTGCGGAGGAGCAAGTGTTGTCTGGTGCATATCAGTCCTCGGGCCAAACAGCACCTGTTTGGTCATTGTCTGATAATCACCCCCTGACTGCGATAAAGTCAGCATTCTACACAGCGAATGACGGGCATGGCAACTGCATAGCACTGACCTGCGACATCGGGCCTGTTCTGATTGCAGGTATGGGCGCTCCAAGCGATACAGTCACGCCCGCCAGAGCAGCCCTCCTCGGATACAGTGACTGGACTACTGCAGCAGAAGATACGGTTGCAATGGATTGGGCCGTCTACTCATTGGCAGCATCCAAGTTCGTCGAGCATGGAGGGGGAGCAGAGGTGAATAGCCAGACGCCGCAGTTGAAGGAAAGGTTCGCAGAGGTCAGCGGCGTCACCATCAGCGATCCGGCCACACTAGAAAACCTACTATTCAACGAGAGTGTGGGCTTACTCACCTCATTCGAAATCAGTGGTATTCCCCTTCCGGGAATGGTAGTGGGATTACTACTTCCACTCCAGAGTGCAGACTACTTCGGGGCTATGACAACCTACAACGTTGGACTAATTACGATTGGTGGTCTTGCGGATTACGTGGAGCCTTGGGTGGGCTTGGGACTAACTGGAGCCCCTACTGAATTCGAGTTGATTCTGGCTGGTGGCCAGGGGACCATGATCTCCAACGATTGGTGGTTGACAGCTTTCGGAGACTACGACCCATTGGGTGGGACTTACATCCCAATTGGGCTGAACAGGGGAAGTTTCTCTGGGATGGCCGACCTGACTAAGGAACAGTCTGATTTCATCCTGAACGACCCGGAAATTGGCCTCAAGTCATCATTCCCGGGTCCATTCATGTACGGTGAGCTTTCGGGTATGAGCCTCCCTGATGCAGAAGGCGAGCAGCACGTTTGGGACGATGCATATGTCGCATCCCTGTACGGCATTTCCGAGGAAGCCGCCCATGCACTGAGGGATTGGGTTTCGAACTTCTACTTCGATACAGTAATGCCTGTCCTTCTGAACTTCGTCACTGGCAATACACCCTACTACTCCATGCCGATTAGTAACTGGCTCTATGGATGGGACGATGCGGTGAGCGCGTACTTCGGGTTCTTCTCCTGGAACAGCCTCGAGACGAATGCGACGTACTACGGATCCGATGGAATCAGCACCGGGGACTGGTCGGTATACAAGATGAGTACAAGGGGCGAGACCATCGGCCAGAGGATGGCCCAGGGGTACATCAACTCCGACGGTGATGGAGTTTGCGACTTCGACTATGACTCGACTGGGGCCTTCATCGGCTACGACCTTCCATGCGAGGATGGGAAGGTGTATGGAATGACCGAGCACCTGACTTGGAGGGCACCCCACAGAGAAGAAGGGGCCAGTGGCCTCCTATCCGCTCATGCCGGAAATAGCGATACTTCACTCATGGGCACTGCTGGTTCATTGGCGACTCCTAATGACCCATTCAGCTTCAATGTGGCAGGATACGCAATTGCGACCTCCGAAGTGGGGAGCAAGACGACATACAAGGGAATCGACATGGTAGAGCATTCAGTGACAGTTGAGCCCGAGAATACACAGATTCAAGGGAAGCTGATTGGCTCTTCCACCTACGTCGATGTGATTCCTGGTGCACTACCTGTGTACCTCGCGGCGGACATAGACCTGAAGGTCGAACCTGTTACTACAGCGATAATGTATGGGAAGGTCAAGGTTACTTTCCACTTGGACACACGAGGACCTGGTTTCGTGGGCCCGGACCTTTCGGAAGATAGCACTGAGTCGATGCCAGTATTCGAAATCCACGTTTTCAGCGAGATCGATGATGAGAGTGCGGAGGACTTCACTGGAGCAGTTTCGGATAACCTAGGGCCGATGGGTTGGACCAATTTTGGAGGGGATGCGGGGGCTCCCCTGAGCTATTTGCATTACACCATTGCCTTACTTTACATTTCATCCATAGCATTACTTGGTTATGGCTTATCCGACCCTAATGCAAGAGCCTTGTTGGGAATTGGCAAGAAAGACGAATAGTATGTGAGGTGGTGCTTCTCCGGAAGCATTGAATCCCAGAACCCGAAAACTGGGTTCGTCCACAGTGAGGGCGCCATGATGAGGCTCAGGCACATAGACAGGATGAGGGCTGTCGCTATCCTGTGTATGGTGGAGGTGCACACGGCAGCAATTTTGCCCCCAGAGGGAGTCACTGTGGGTCACCCGGCAGCGTTCGTTGCAGCTGCATTCGGAGGAATGGCTGCACCCATGTTCGTCACCATCTCTGGATGGGGGATGTACAGGAGTGCTTCTAGGAGACTCTCGGAAGGGCATTCCTCAGTGCAATGGACAAGTTGGATAATACCCAGAGTGGCCCTTCTGTGCCTCTGCCAACTTCTCGTAAACCTCCTTCTGAACGTTGAGAGGGGTGGCAGGTTCGAATGGCATACCCCTGGTGTACTAACACTGCTAGCCATATCAGCTGCGCTATGTCCAGCCCTAGTTCGAATCTCCGCTCTGAATAGGTCACTAGGAATGCTTCTCTTCGGGATTTCTCCGTTGCTACTGGGTAATCTATCCGAACCAGATCTTGGATGGTTCGAGAGAGTTGATGCCGGGAGTATTGAGGAGTGGATCTCTAGGCTTCTCTTCAGCGGGACTTACCCGTTAGTCCCATGGATTTTCTTCATCCTACTTGGAACAGTCCTCCATGATCTAAGAGCGGATACCAGCATTAGAGAGAGGGGGGTCGTATTGGGCATCCTTGCAACCTCTGTTACATTGGCGTATTCCGTTGTTGAGGGGATTGACTGGGCACTTACCTCTGGTGAGGCTGTTCTCACATTCTTCCCTGCTAGCATGCCATTCCTGATTGTCTCGGGAACGATGGTAGCACTGTCCCTTAGGGTTCTGGAGGGAGATGAGGAATCCGGTGGAGAGCCATTCATGGGAGATGGGTTATCTTTCCTGGAGCCAGCAGGGAGGTTGTCTCTTACCATCTATGTGGCGCATTTCGCAATCTTGGGAGTAGTGGCACTTCTCATGGAGGGTGAGCCTAGGCTTGCTCTTGTGTCAGCGTTCTTCGCAACAATCTCTCACACATTGGTATGGATCCCACTAGCGGTTCTGCATGAGAGGACGATACCATGGTTCTCGCTGGAGAGGATGCTGAGGCTAAGTCAGTCTTCCAAGTAGTCCGTAGTCCACGTCATCGGACCGAACCATGTCTCACCGGCATCGTTTGCCGCTCTGATTCGGGCATGGTACTCGGTACCGCAGCACGAAAGTCCGGTTATCTCCAGAGACTCACCTCCGACCTCAGTCCCGCCGAAGGCGACGTGATCCGACCATGCAGATGGCTGCGATCCCCCATCCGTCGTTCCATAGTAAACAGTGAGCGTGATGTTGGTACCGTTGTCATAGGTCTCCCATGAGATGTTGACGGAGTTGGCACTCGAGATGGTCGGGGAGTACAGATCCCTGAGGATGGCTGGGTACTCGTGGAACTCCCCCCTAAGCGGGTCATCCACCCAGACAGGGAGGTGATCCAGTGCGTCGAACGTGGATTGGTTGAGTGGGAAGCCCCATGCAGCGTGATAGGGGGCTAGGTTGTACCCTGTAGAGTTTGAGAGATGCAGGACCCAAGAGTTGAATTTCTCTTCATCGGTGTATGGGACCTCTTCTTCTGGGAGGTCGTAATATACGGATAGGGCCGATGTAATCTCTGCCCATGACCACTCCTCCTTAATCATCAGGAACGTCTCGAGCGCGACCCAGACGGACCAATCAGCGATGTTAGCCCCGTTTTCGAAGTAGGCCCTTGTCCTAGACTCTCTCTGTTCTGGTGAGATAGCCCCATGACCGGAAACCCCGACTAGTTCCTCCATCAGATATACGCTGGCGAAGTTGCATCCGGTCTCAGTCGTTCCGGGCAGGGTGGAGGGCATCCACTGGTGATTGTGCCCCAGCTCGTGGAACATCCCCCAGTCTCCCTCCTCGCTCATGTGTGTCACGTTTACCACCGATGGGACGCTCAGGTCGTGGGCCATGAACGGGTATCCCGAGTGCATCCATCCGGCTGAAATCTGAGCATCGAAGACCGCCCTCTCTACCCTGCTCCATGGCAAGAAACCGTACAAGTCGTGCTCCATTCCGAGGGCCTGACCCCACCATTCCATTAGGTCGTCGGGGTCTTCGAGCTCCCTGATCTCATGACTGGGGACAGAAAGGATGAACTGATCGCTCCCGATCTCTGCCCAAGGAGCAGGGGAATTGCGGTCCTGCTGAATCCAATCCTCGACGCTTGTCTCTCCGTGAGTGTAGGTCGGGGCCTCTACTGCATTGGATATCGTCACTTCGAATGTGCCGAGATTCGAGCCAGGCTCGATGGCCACGTATATCGGACCACCGAAGGCATTTCCGACTTCCATGGAAGTGTCGTCCACGTACCACCAACGGACAATCTGCGGATGCCTGTGCAACTGATCCTTACCCCACAGGCTGTCACTATGCGCCCCTACGAGGATGTAGGCGCCCGAGTCAACGACATGAGCCGGCAGGGTAACTGCGACTACCTCACCAGAGGCTGCGTAGGTACCTGTTGTCATCCTGAGGTGGGCTCTCGCGGAGGAGTATCCGAAGTTAGAAGGTAGGCCGCTCTGGTTCCCGTCAATGGAGACTGTTCGAACGACTCTACTGGCATTGGCTGGAACTGCTCCTGGAAACTCTTGGTGACTGGGGTGTGAGGGGAGTTCGTCGGCTGGCAGTCCCTGAGTGAGTGCAGACTCGACCCTCAGGAGGGTGTCTGCTACTGGGTCCTCTCCGAAATCGTAGCCTACGTCGTCCCAAAGGGTCCCATACTCTATCACGGTCCATCCAGTCTGATTCACGACTTTCCTCAGAGGTGACCAGAAATCATCGAAGTCGAGTGAGACCACGCTCGTGCAGAGTGATAGTGTAGAGTCGGCGATTGAGGCCTCTTCCAAGGAGAGTGTCTGGCCTTCGATGCGGTCTCCTCTGATTGCGTCGATGGCGGCTCGGGGTCTGCTTAGCTCGTGAGGGATCTCGCTCATGTCCATCTCGTTATAGCCCCACGCATTGGATACGAACAGTCCGGTGTCCTTAGCAATCTTGTTCCCCGGGTAGTTGTGAGCCACATCGGTGTTGGAATATGACCAGTACCATGCATGGCCGCCCATTATCACCCCCCCTCCATCGAGGAGGAAGGATACGATATTCGCGTTGTCATCGTCATCGTGGCCATTCCAGAACTCATCCAATAGGCAGTCTACTCCAGAGAGGTTGTCTGGAGTCACGGAAGTGTGTACCGTGTGCCCCTCTGACTCCAATTCATCTTGGAATCCGTCGAAGCCAGCACCGTAGGCTAGTCCGACTTCTGCATTGACACCGCAAGCCCATTCCACTGCTCTGAGTGAGAAGGATGTCTCCTCGACGCCTCCACTGCCATACACCCAGCTCTCATGACCATATCCTAGCATCCTCCCCTTGCCTACGTGACTAGCGGAAATCACTGGTATCTCAGAGGTGTAACCTCCCTCTGCGAAGGCCACGGGGAAGGACCACTCGCCTATCGGAAGCACCGGGGATGGCCATCCTCCCCAGCTCGTCTGCCCCATTCCGTGGAGAAGTTGGTCCTGATCTGCGGATAGGTCGTGAACAGCCAGCCAAATGCTGCTGGAGGAAGATCCCCCGGAATTATTTGTCCAGAAAGTGTACTCGGACCAGTCACTTCTGGAGTCTGGAGTTCCTGAGACAACGCCATCCTCGGAGAGATATAGCCCGGGTGGCAACTGTGGGTTCACTTCCCAGCTATCGATTGCTGGTCCGGAGTACTGGGAGTGAATCGAGATACTCTCGTTTGAAGCGAGTGCAATCTCGTTGGAGGGCCATTCAACAGAATGTGGAGGGAGGTTGATGATTCTGAACGAGACCTGAGTAGAATCCCCTCCTCCAGAGTTGTTTGCCCAAATTGTGTGCAATGACCACTCCTGCAATTCGGTTGCCATGCCTGAGATCTGCCCGTTCCCCTGGTCCAGCGAGAATCCAGCAGGAAGTTGAGGGTGAGCCTGCCACGAAGTGGGAGACCCCCCTCCCCATGAAGGCAGTACGGCTCCGATTTCATCACCAATTGACAAGTCAAAGGTGTCCTGCGAGTAGTCAAGGTCCCATATTGACAGGTCATTTACCTCGATATATATCGTCGACTGGATTGAACCGCCTGAGTTCTCGGCTGTGATAGTGTATTCAGTTAGCTCCTGCAACACGTCTGGAGACCCGGATATCCTCCCGGATGAACTGAGTGAGAGCCCAGTGGTCAACTCTGGGGTGATCTGCCAAGATGTGATTGGTCCGCCAGTCACGCTGGGCACAATAGAGATGGGTTGTCCGATTGAGAATATGAATGAGGATGCCCCGTAATCGAAAGAATCTGGAGAGGGGTGGATAATGATTATCCTGAGGGCAGAAGAGGCCCCTCCCGCGCTATTGGATGCAGTTATGGTGTGATTGCTGTCACCAACCTGAGTGGGAGTCCCAGAAACCGATCCATCCGTCCCCATTACCAATCCAGGAGGTAAGTGAGGGTCGGAATCCCAGTTCTCAGGAGGACCTCCTGAGAATGAC
>Ga0208522_1000807_pt1 | contig 21013 bp, 26 predicted proteins | sample ETNtaG_25_FD_185763 | JGI IMG/M metagenome (GOLD analysis project Ga0208522, IMG submission 185763) | Marine microbial and viral communities from oxygen minimum zone, Eastern Pacific Ocean - ETNP201302SV86 (SPAdes) (version 2) | ecosystem: Environmental > Aquatic > Marine > Oceanic ... | reverse complement strand
TCGATGTCAACACTTTTTCCGTCTTCAGTAACCAGTTCATTTCCTTCTAAAGTAACTTGAATCGATTGTTCATTTAACAGTATTTTTCGATATTCTTTGGTTGACATGACTTGTTCCTATATTTCGTTTGGGTACGAATAAATATATATTTTATACGATGATTTGTGAATTATGACTTAATTATAGAGGCATATATTTAATTTTGATATTTTCATTCGTTCCCGAATGGTAACATAGGTTTATTGTTAATAATTCTACTTGCTGTATAAATGTCTTTAAAAGGTTTTCTCTTTCCCAGAACTCACACTGGTAATTCGTCTTTAATTCCTAATGTGCCCTGGCATTATTCGGGAGATTTGTTAACTTTAGAGTACCGAACAAATCCTGAGCGAGTAGCCGAGCTCCTGCCTGATGGAATTGATTTGGCTGACGAAGATCCCGGAGCTGTTGCTGTTATTTGGGCTGATTGGCAAAGCTGTAGTGATAACTTTAACGAATTGTTAGACCCTGTACGCGCCCAATATAAAGAGGTGTTTTTTGTTGTTCGTTGTAAATATCAAGGAAAAACCTATTCACGTTGTGTATATATTTGGGTGGATAAGGATTTTTCAGCCGCTCGTGGTCAATTTCAGGGTTATCCTAAAAAAATTGGTTCCATTCATTTAACAAGGTCGACTACTGTAGGAAAGGCTGGACCTCGGCTTGCACCTGGAGGCGTTTTTGGGGCCACTTTGGCAGCTTATGATCATCGCCTAGTTCAAGCCAAGTTCACTATTGAGTCAGAATCAGATCAAGCAGGGTTTGTCAATGCTTTACCAATGCTTCATAACCGGTGGATGCCTGCAATTGAATGCAATGGGAAAGACAGCTTGAATGAAGTGGTCACAATGTCAGGCTTTGATGCCGAAATCGGCCTAACCTTTAAAGGTTCCTTTGAACTTGAATTTTTCACCTCACCGGTTGAGGAGTTTCATTTACTCGAACCCGAGGAACTAATTCAGGGCTATTATCGACAAGTCGGTGTGTCTTGGAAGGGTGGTAGAACTCTGGCTAGAGAAAATTTAACTTAACTCTAGTTAACTATGTAATGAGAATCGTTGATGGATAAGTCTGCAAATAAATCTCACCCTAAAGCCACAAGTGCTGAAGAGAAAGCCAAGCAGCACTTAATTTCAGTTGGACTATATGGAAGATCGGTCTCAATCATTTCAAACGCTTTTAGACTTACATCCATTATCAGGAGTTATGCAGAAAAGCATGTTTTCAAAGAATTCAACCTATCCTTTTCAGGTTTTGTTGTTATGTGGGTATTGTGGGTTTGGGGGGATCTTGAGACTGCAAAACTGGCTAAAAATGCTGGCATTGCAAAAAGTACATTGACCGGTATTTTAATAACACTGGAAAAGCATGGTTATTGCCAAAGACTTTCCCACCCAAATGACGCCAGACGAGTTGTTGTTCATATCAACAAACCTGGTGAAGAGCTTATGGAAAAAGTCTTTTCAAAATATCATAAAATCGAAGATGTTGCTGTATCCGAGTTAACGAGTGATGAATTCGAAACCACTATAGACAGCTTAAGGACAATGCTTCACACTATGGAAGAATTTACCAACAAGGATAACAGTTGACAGTTGTTCGCCATCATTTTATCTAGGTAAAGTTTCATCTTATTGAAGAAACTTAATCACCTTATCGATATTAGCTTTTTCAAGGATCAGTGCTTTATTTTCGTCCCTTAACCAGGTGCTTTGGCGTTTGCAGAGCTGTCTTGTAGCAATAACAGCTTTATCAATCATTTCTTGCTTGTCATAAGCCCCATCAAAATATTTCCAAGCTTGACGATAACCAACACAACGCATAGAAGCTAAATCTAAGTTCAAATTTTTGTTATTCATGAGTGTTTCTACTTCATCAAGAAATCCATTCTCCATCATTTTCATAAAGCGCTTTTCAATTCTTAGGTGAAGTTCTGAGCGATCTGGCATGAGTATAATTTTTTTGATTTGATGATCCAGCTTGTTTATCGCCTGATTGCCTTGGAGCTCACTCAACGTTTGTCCTGAAAGGTGAAAAACTTCAAGTGCCCGGGTAATTCTTTGAGAATCATTGGGGTGGATACGCTCGGCAGAATTTGGATCAATTTTTACCAATTGTGAGTGTAATTTTTCACTACCCTTATTCTTCAAAAGGTCATTAAAATGCTTTCTTGAATCTTTTGTGGACTCAGGCAATTCAGATAGTCCATATTCGAGTGCATGGAAATAAAAAGAGGTGCCACCCACTAAAACTGGCAACTTGTTTTCTTTCAGCGCTACGTCGATATGCTCTTTTGCAAGAGTGACAAAGTGGTTGACTGAAAAACTCTCTTCGGGTTCACAAATATCGATCAGTTTGTGTGGATAGTTTGCGAGGATTTCTGGACTCGGTTTGGCTGTGCCAATATTCATACCACGATAGATTAGAGCAGAATCAACACTTATCAAGCTGACATCAAAGCGATCATATATTTCTAGTGCCAATTCAGTCTTACCTGAAGCTGTTGGACCCATCAAAAAAACCACTGAATTATTTGACGCTATTGTCATAAGAATACTAAGCTTATATCACTAAGACCTACATTATAATGTCAGCTTTATAAATTGTATCTCCAAAACGATGTTTACAGTTTTAAATCAAGTTAGCGGGAAATCCTTTGAAAGTAGTGGTGAAGAGCCTGTTTTAAATGGCGCGCTTTCGCATGGTTTGAATTTTCCATATGGCTGTCAAAATGGTTTTTGTGGTAAATGCAAAGCCGTTATCTTGAATGGTGAAATTGAATACGACGGTGAAATTCCATCAGTCATCACACAAGAGGAAATTGAAGCCAATATGGCTTTGCTTTGCCAATGTAGAGCAAAAAGTGATTTATACATTGCCGTTGATGAACTGGATGCTCTTGCCAATATCGAAGTTCGTAGTATTCCTTGCAGGGTTGAAGAAGTAAATCATTTAAATCATGACGTCATTCAAATTTTATTAAAGATTCCTGGCGCTCAGTCTTTGCAATATCTGGCGGGTCAATACCTAGATTTGGAGCATTCCGATTTCGAACCGAGAGCTTTTTCGATTGCCAATGCGCCAGTTAATTCAAACTTAATTGAGCTCCATGTTCGTTTGGTTGAAGATGGAAAATTTACTAATTATATTTTTAACAGTTTGGCTGAAAAAACTATTCTAAGGATTGAAGGACCTAAGGGTGATTTCTTCCTTAGAGAGGAAAGCGAAGGGCCAATTATTATGATTGCTGGCGGTACGGGTTTTGGCCCTATAAAGGCTATAATTGAACACTTGGTCGCCATTAACTCAGAAAGAGTTGTTTATCTGTATTGGGGCGTTAGAGATGAAGAGGATATATATTCAAAACTTCCGAGTGAGTGGGCCGAAAAATCTCCAAAAATTCAGTTCGTTCCAGTATTATCTGAGGCAAGTGGAGTCTGGCAAGGAGAACGTGGCTATGTACATGAAACTGTGATGAGAGATTTTGAAAACTTGTCGGATTATGAAGTTTATGCTTGCGGTCCACCGGTGATGGTTAAGGCTGCAGCAAAAGGCTGCTTAGAGAAAGGTCTAACTAAGAAGAACTTCTTTTCAGATGCCTTTGAATATGCTTTTGAGAGTATCGATGACGAATAATATGGAAAACCATTTAAAAACGCAACTAGAGGCAGCTCTAAAGCCCGATTATTGTGAGGTTGTTAATGAATCTAGCCAGCACTCAGGACCTGCAACCGAATCCCATTTTAAATTGGTGGTCGTCAGTGAGCAATTTAATGAAATGAAGCTCATAGACCGACATCGATTTATCAATAAACTTTTCGCTGAAGAGCTTAGTCATATTCATGCACTAGCTATGCATACTTATACCCCGAAGGAATGGAAAAAGCGTCAGAGTGCACCAGAGTCTCCAGAATGTTCTAGCAAGTCTTAGAAGTGAAATTTTTTCTTTTATTGTCAGTCTTGCTTGTCTCTGGTTGTCAGAGCATTATTGATAATTCGCAAAAGCTAAGCAACCAAGCAATTGACTCGGTTGATAGCAATGAGTATGTTGATGAATCAAACCTATGGAACTACATAGCCAGCCATCAAGAGCTTCTAATTGAAGAACATCCGAGGGTTCTGGAGCATATTGAATGGTTAAAGCAACATCCTGACTACCTTACACGAATCTCTGAAAGGGCGCAGCCCTACCTTTACCTTGTCGTTTCCGAGGTTGAAAAAGAAGGCTTACCTATCGAAATTGCTTTGTTGCCGATTGTAGAGTCAGGCTATTATCCTTTCTCCTTTTCACACGGCACAGCAGTCGGTCTTTGGCAATTTATACCTTCAACAGGAAAACTCTATGGCTTGGATCAAGATTGGTGGTATGAGGACAGGAGAGATGTTTTGGCCTCGACTAGGGCAGCTGTCAAATATATGAAAGACCTTAATAGATTATTTAATGGTGATTGGCTATTATCAATAGCTGCATACAATGCAGGACCTGGTCGAGTTCAAAAAGCAATCAAGGCAAATGCTGAGAATGGTCAAGAGACAGATTTTTGGCATTTAAATTTACCCAAAGAGACTACAAGGTATGTGCCTAAACTATTGGCCTTGGCAAAGATTGTTGGGGATCCATCGCGTTACAATCAGAATCTATTGAAGATAGACCGTAATCCCTATCTCAAGGCCATTGAACTTAACTCGCAGTTCGATCTTGCATTGATTGCTCAGTGGACAGGTTTGAGTATTGATCAAATATATACCTTTAATCCAGGATTAAGGCGCTGGGCAACTCCGGTGACTCTTCCATATACAATCCTTCTTCCTCAGGATGTGGTCTCTCGCTTTGAGGACAAGTTATCACAAGCTGGAGAAAGGCCGCAAATTAGTTGGGCTCGTCATGAAGTAAAATCTGGCGATAGTTTGAGCTATCTTGCAAAGAAATATAAGACAACTATTGAACAAATTAAAAGTGTCAATGAACTACGTAGCGATTTGATTAGGGTTGGTGATTATCTAATTGTGCCTCTGGCTCAGCAAACAGAGGGGTACTATGCTCTTTCCGAGAAACAGAGGGAGAAAAGCCGACTGAATACTCAAAAAAATTCTGAAAAAGTTATTTATAAGGTTATTTCTGGCGACAGTTTGTGGAAAATTGCAGTACAATTTGATACTACGGTCAATAACCTTGTGAGGTGGAATCAGCTTATCCCTACTGCGCCACTTTCTATAGGGAAAGAGCTCGTTATTTGGTTTGAGAATAAGAATAAAACTGAGTTGGCTAAAATAGCCAATACGGGAATTGATATTAGTCGAAAAATTTTCTATACAGTTAGGTCTGGAGACAACCTTTCAGTTATAGCCAGTAAATACAATGTCAAAGTTAATGATATTCGCTCATGGAACAATTTAGATGAAGACCATATTTTACAACCGGGTGAAAAATTGACCATTACAATTAATGTAGTAAACTCAAACTTGTCATGACAAATATACCGATTATAAAAACCATACTTGCCAGTTTGGCTTTTGCATTCTCTAATTGGAAAAAATTAATAGAGGTGAGTATATTTCCATTGTTGATGGCACTACCACTTGTTACCATTCTGCCAGAAATGATGGGTGTTCTGCAAGCGCAATTATTTGGTGTTGGCCAAGTCCAAGCCTACCCTCAGTTTTATCAACTCTACTTGTTAATGTTTGACTATGGATATATAGCCATATTAATCAATGTCTATCGTTTGGTTGTTTCAGGAGGTACTTCCGTTGCTAGGCTTGGAGTTGTCTTGCCGAATATTCGTTTGGGCCGTTTTTTTGTTTTATTTTTGCTTTTGTCTATAGCCACACAACTGCCATTATTCTTTATTTCGCCGCTTCTGATTCCGTTGGTTTATTTCCTTTTAATTCCATATGCCCTTAATTTGGTTTCTATAGCCAATGATGCCCCTTATAAAAAAATAAAATTAGCGTCGAGGGTTCAATTAAGTGTGTTCTTGATTAAGTTGGGTGTGCCTGCTTTTCTGGTCGCTCTTGTAGTATTGATCGGCGCCGAGTTTGTTTTCTGGGGGGCTATGATTATCATAATATATTGGATGGCAATTAGCTTTGCGTTGTGCTATCGCGTTATTGTGGCAAATAACTCAGCGCAAAACCTTTAGGGTAGCGCATATCAAAAATACCCCTTTTTCTAATTTTTGAAGATCCCATTAGCTTATCGTAAGCTTTAATGAAGATTTGTAATCTTTCGTTTTGTTTTTGGTAGCCCAAAATAACCTTAACGTTTGGTTCGAGAGTTAATTCATCAATATGAGACCTCTCAAACTGTTTGATGATTAATGGACCTAGAATTGATTGATAGTTAATAAAGTCGAGGTAAAACTGTTCAATTTGGTCTTCTGAAACGATAGCTATAGGAGCATCAGAGTCAATTGAAAGGTTTGGTTGAAACAACACCCCTTGATTTGAAATATAACCTTCAGATCCCCAGCGCATTGCAATATCATGCTTTACAACAGCGATTCGAATCTTATTCCAAAATAGTCGACTAACGTCAGCCTTGGCAATCCATGGGTATTGTTCTACTTTTTCCTTTAACTGAGATAGGTCAATCAAATATTTGTTGTTGAGGAGTGGTTTGATTAGTCGGTCATATTGTGAAGTTTCAGCTGTTAGGCTACCATCGACTTCCCAAGAAATTTTTGGTTCAAATAGATCTGAACTGTCAATGACATAAATTAGGCCGGCAATTAACAGAAATATAAATAAATAAGTCAGTTTCTTTAACAACTCAAGTGCAACGAGTTTGAAAGGTTTTCTCGGCTCTTTTAAGCGATTAATTCGTTCTTTAGCCATGAAGAATTTTTAACACTAGTTGCTCAAAGTTCATACCAGCCGCTTTAGCAGCCATAGGGACAAGTGAATGTGATGTCATTCCAGGAACTGTATTTATTTCTAACAAATATGGATTTTTATCCTTATCCAAAATGAAATCAACCCGACCCCAGCCAGAAGCTCCAGTTAGATTGAAGGCTTTCATTGCGATTTCTCGAATATTTTTCTCTTGCTGATCCGAGAGATCTGAAGGGCATAAATATTCAGTTTTATTGCTGAAATATTTAGAGTCGTAGTCATAAAAATCGTGGTCTGAGATTATTTTTATGCTCGGTAATGCTTGGTTGCCTAGGATTGCCACTGTGTATTCATCGCCTTCAATCCAATTTTCAATCAATGCTTCATCGTTGTATTGCCATGCAAGCTCAAGCGCCATTTTCAGTTCACTTTTATTTTCTACCTTAGTGATACCAATGCTTGAGCCCTCCAATGTTGGTTTTATAGCCCAAGGTAGAGAGAAGTCTATTGGATTTATAGGTTTACCCTGAGTGGCAACGATTGAGGGCGATAAAGGTAATTCGTGCTTCAGCCAAACATCTTTAGTATGAGCCTTATCTATACAAAGATTAGAGGCATCAACTCCAGAGCCTGTAAATGGAATCTTTCTTTTATCTAGTAGGGATTGTATATAGCCATCCTCTCCCCCTCTACCATGTAGAACAATGAAAGCTTTGTCGAATTCTTTGATCCATAATTTATCAAGGTTGTCATCAGTCAGGTCGAACGAAAAGCACTCAATATTGTTTTTAAGTAAGGCTTTATATACGGCCTTACCGCTTATCAGTGATATCTCTCTTTCGGCAGAATAGCCACCCATTAAAACTGCGATCATATGATTATTATTTCAGTCTCAAGTTCAATGTTATGCAATGACTTTACGGTTATTTGAATGTGATTGATTAAATTTTCTATATCTGCAGCGGTTGCATTGTCGTGATTAATGATATAGTTTGCGTGTTTTTGTGAGACACAAGCGCCACCGATACAAAAACCTTTCAGCTCACTTGCTTCAATTAATTCGGCTGCATAATGACCGTTCGGATTTTTAAATACACTACCGCAACTTGGCAGTCCTATAGGTTGGCTAGAGTTCCTCTTCTCAAGCAAGTCGCGAACATCATCATTTTGTTGTTTTAGGTTGAAATCGAATCGAGCGCTCAGAAAAAACTCATCAATATGTTTATGCGACACTGAACGATAATCAATGACAAAATCGCTCTTTTTTCTTTGAATCACCTGACCGGAAAGGTTTATGGTCTGGACGGACACTACATATTGCCATACTTCTGAACCGAACGCACCCGCGTTCATGGCGAGCGCCCCTCCGACACTTCCTGGGATTGCGCTTAGAAATTCTGCTCCGTGTTTGTTATTAGATTGTGCAAATCTTGACAATTTAGCTAGCGTTGTGCCAGATTCAGCCTCAATGATACCTTCTGAAATTGCAAGTTCTTTTAAGTGTTTGGTATGAATGGTTGCACCATCAAAACCATGATCTCGAATAAGCAGGTTGCTTCCCAATCCGATAAACAAAACTTTCTTTGAGTTGTCACTTAGAAATTCTGATAGTTCGGTTACATTTTTGGGTGAAAAGAATTCACGAGTCAGGCCGCCTGATCTTAATGAACAGTGCTTTGACATAGGTTCGTTGTATTTCAGCATCTCTAGTTAATGGCAAAATGATTCTTTAATTGTTGAGGTATTTTATGGACATCGCCAGCACCAAGTGTAAGGATGACGTCGTTTTCTGTTACAACGTTTGGCAGTATTTCCACGATTTCACTACTATTTTTAGCAACGATAGGGTCAATGGAGCTTCTTCTTCTTATCGAATCGGCGAGTGTTGAAGAACTAATTGTATTTATTGGAGCCTCGTTAGCAGAATAAATATTTAATAAAATCAATACATCTACTTTAGACAAACAGCTCACAAATTCATTGAATAAATCTCTAGTTCGAGAGTACCTGTGAGGCTGAAAAATAACAATCAAGCGATTCATTGGAAAGGTGTCTCTAAGAGTGCTTAGAACAGCTTCAATTTCGTTAGGATGATGACCATAGTCATCAAACAATGGTATCGGTTTTTGATTGATTGTTAAGGCTTGGTGATAGTCTAATCTTCTTGATACACCACTAAAGTTAGATAATGCCTGTTGAATAATTTTTGGCTTAATTTTGAGTTCAATCGCAACACTTATGGCTGCCAGTGCGTTCAATATATTGTGTTTTCCTATTAAATTAAGTGTTACAGGAAAGTTTTTTTGGTATTTACTACAACTGACATCAAACAACATTTGCATCTTCTTCTGTTCAACATTAAAAGCCCTGACATCGGCATCATCGCTAAAACCATAACTCATAATGGGTCTGTGTATTTTATTAAGGATATCTTTCACACCTTGGTCATCAATACATGCAACGCAGATTCCATAAAAGGGTAGATTTGAGGTGAAACTTATAAATGCATCAATAAGATTTTTGTAGTTATGTTTGTATGTCCCCATGTGGTCTTCATCAATGTTAGTAATCACGCTCAACATTGGTTGAAGGTAAAGGAATGAAGCGTCACTTTCATCCGCTTCAGCAATTAAGTAGTCACTTTTCCCCAATTTAGCGTTCATACCTGTGGCATTTATAATGCCGCCAATAACATAAGTTGGATCAAGTTTTGCTTCAGTCAATATGTGAACAATTAGGCTAGTAGTGGTAGTTTTTCCATGAGTTCCAGAGACTGCTATACCAAAACGAAAGCGCATCAGTTCACCCAGCATTTCTGCTCTAGGAACTATTAATAAGTTTTGCTGCCTGGCTTCCTGAAGTTCTAGATTATTTTTGTCGATTGCAGAAGACACAACAACTGCTTGCTTGCCTAAAACATTAGCCGCTACCTGCTGATAACTGATACTGCATCCTAATTTTTCAAGCTTTTCTGTTGCCGTATTTGATTGAATATCTGACCCAGATATTTCATAACCTAAATTAACAAGCACCTCAGCAATACCGCTCATTCCAGAGCCTCCAATACCTATGAAGTGAATTTTTTTTATTTTTGAACGAGTAGGATTGTCAACTAGTTTCATGTTTTATTAACGGATATGATGGTTATTGCTTGAATTCCCTCTCCCTTGCCAAATGCCGTCAAACCTTCACCAGTCGTTGCAGTGATGCCTACATCGGCTTGATTGATATGACATAGTTTGGCAATGCTTTTTTTCATTGATTCAATTTGGGGTGAAATTCTCGGCTTTAAACATTCGATAGCAATTGCTATGTGGCTAATTTTCCAATCTCTTAAATCATCAAGTGCTAGCTTTAAATAGCTGCTGCTATCAGTCACACCTTGTTGACAAAGTTGATCGGCGACCGAGCCAAGTATATTAATACCTGTAATACTCGAAATGGCATTTGTTATCGAATGCAATACCACATCGGCGTCACTATTACCTTTTAGCCCTATAGGATAGTCAAGCTTAATGCCAGCCAATATCAAAGGTTTTCCTGGTGTCTCTTCAAATGCGTGAGAGTCTTGTCCGATTCCGGTTTTTGCTGTCATTGTTTATTGAAGTAATAATTGGCTAACTTAAGGTCATCTGAGTGGGTAATTTTAATGTTGCTTTTAGAGCTTGATACAATCTTTATTGAATACCCTAGACGTTCAATCGCCTCTGCCTCATCAGTAATGTGATCATTATCTTCGACCGCCTTCTCTAAGGCTTGCTTTAGGAGTCCAATTCGGAACATTTGTGGAGTTTGTGCTTGATACAATTTATTTCTTTCAATTGTTCTCACAGTATTCTCATTACTCACTTTTTTTAATGTGTCAACAACTTCTACTGCAAGAATGCCGCCAATAGGCTGGTTTTGGAGTTCACTTATTAACCTTTCTACGTCTTCTTTTTTTATACAGGGTCGAACCGCATCATGTACGAGCACCCAATCATCATCTTTAGCAAATTCAATTAAAGCGCTCAGGGCATTTAAAACAGAGTGAAAGCGTTCTCGACCACCCTTTGCAGTGGCAAGCAATTTTGGGTGGGAATAATAGGGCGAAGTCATAAAATACTCGTCATTATCTGAGATGGCGACAACACAACCGGAAATCTGGTCCATATCTAAAAGAGTTTCCAAGCTTTGGTCTAGTATGGTTGAACCGTTCTCGAGCTTTAGATATTGTTTAGGAGTGTCTGAATTCATGCGCGAACCTGTGCCACTGGCTGGAATGATTAAGAAACAATTATCATCATGCATGACAGCTACGAAATCCTTTTAGGAGTATGAGATTAATGGTGTTTATTATAAAGTAGACTCACTAGATTCTGCTACATTCTCAGTTTCAACAGTTGTGTTGATTTGATAAAAAACCTCACCATCTTTGATGAGACCATATTTAAATCGTGCCTGTGATTCAATTAGGCTCAAATCTTGCTCTGTATAGCCGTCAATTTGCTCTTGTAGTTGTTTATTATCGTTTTGCAATTGTTTAATGCTCAATTTCATGTCTTCAATGGTTCTTTGTTTTTGAAAAATAACATTGGGAAAGTCATTAACCAATATATTTTGCTTCACTAGTGAAATCAATATCAGAATTAATATTAATGAGATTTTGTATTTAATAACAAAACCGACTATGCCATTATGGGTGTCATTTTGCATAAGCTTAATTAATAGAGTTCTTGTAATTTTTTAATCATATTATTTTAAGGTCGATATCAGGTAAGTTTTTGAGTAATAATCATGCAACGGTAGCTTATGTTGGTTGAAGAATTGAAAAATAAAGCCAATACCCACCATTGAAATGATAGCCAATAGGAACCTAATTAGTGACTGCTTTTGGGTGACATGTGAACCGTCTTTTTGTATGATTTCAAATTTCCAAGCCCTCATCCCAAGCGTTTGTTTGCCTCTAACCCAAGATATTGCAAAATAAACATATATAAGAGGTAAAGTTAAAAGATAGAAGAGCAGGCTACTGGTTATGGCCTGTTTATCATTGATAATAATGACCACACCTTCAATAAAAAAAACAAAAGAAAAGACAAGAAAAAAATCGTAGATGATGGAACCTAGTCGACGTAGAAATGAGACATTGGATTTCATGTATGTTTTGATAGTTTTATTAATAATACAAAATTAATGATCATTAATTATCCTCTTTCTTTAATACCTTTGAAGTAACTTTTCCATCATGAAGTTGAGAGCTGATAAGGTCTCCAAGGTCAATCTTCTTGGATGAAAGTAAAACCTTTCCGTCTTTATCGTGAGTAATGCTGTAACCTCTAGAGAGAGTATTTAGAGGTGACAGTAGGTTAAGTCGGTTGACCTTGTTACTGAATTGATTTGCCTGATCTTTAAGAAAATATTCCGCATTATTGCGTAGACGAATGTTGAGTTGTTGGAGTTGTGATTGATATAGTTGTTGGACTCTTTTTATCTGTCTGACAAGTCGAAACTCATATTCGTCTAGTTTCTGAGCATTTTGTTGTAGTTGTTGACTGGGGTCAATAATTCTAACCTGAAGTAGGTTAAGAGAGAGCTTTATTTTGTCAAGAGATTGGTTGACACTGTCCAGCAATTGTTTTCTAAGTTTTGTTGCCTGATTGATTATTGCAAGTCGATCAGGTGTTGCGATAACGGCAGCAGCGCTCGGTGTCGGAGCTCTAACATCGGCTACAAAATCTGCAATAGTTGTGTCTGTTTCATGGCCTATAGAACTTATAATTGGCGTTGTACAGGCAAAAATCTCTCTCACTAGCTCTTCTTCATTGAAGGACCATAGATCTTCCATTGAACCTCCACCTCTCGCCAATATAAGAACATCGCAGCGTTTATCGCTATCTGCAATTCGGAGTGCTTTAATAATTTTTTTATAGGCATCTTCACCTTGTACTATAGTATCGTAAAGAAGAATATTGGAAAATGGATATCTTGTTTTTAGTACATGAATGATGTCACGGATCACTGCGCCGCTAGAAGACGAGATGACTCCGATGGTTTTTGGGGAGACAGGGAGGTTTTTTTTGTTTTGTGCGTCAAACAAGCCTTCAGCTCTAAGTTTATTTTTTAGTTGATCAAATGCAATCTGTAGATTGCCTATACCTGCAGGTTCCATTTGTTGCACAATCAGCTGGAAGTCTCCTCTAAGTTCATAGAGGGTTGGTGCACCTCTTATTACAACAGCCATGCCGTTTTCTGGAGAGAACTGGATTTTACGTTGATTGAGACGAAAAAAAGCGCATCGAATTTGCCCTTTTGAGTCTTTTAATGAGAAATACCAGTGTCCAGAAGTGGGTTTGGACAAATTTGAGATTTCACCTTGAACCCAGCAATGAGGTATGTTTTGTTCAACTGAATTTCTACATAAGTTTAAGAAATCAGAAACAGAATAGACTTCGTCGAGATTAAACATTTCCTTTAAGATAAACAAACACCGCACCCGTGCCGCCCATTTTTTGTGGACAAGAACAGAATGCAAGCACTTGTGGGTGTTGCTTTAGATAGTGTACTACCTGTGATTTCAAGATAGATAGGTTTTGATCAGAGTTATATCCTTTGCCGTGAATTATTTGGATAAAACGTTCATCGCCATGGTAATGAATAAATTTTGATAGAGATTGACATGCCTCCTCAATCTTTTGTCCATGCAAATCTACAGAAGGTGTATATCCAATCCTACCTTGCTTCATTTTTTTTAATGTTTTAGGTGATACACCCGCCTGGGAGTGGCTTATAGAGTCGGAGGCTGATAGATTGGGTTTAGGTAAATAGCTATAATCTTCAAAAGGCTTATGCAAATGATTTTTGTTGTTATAGACTTCTTCCTTTTCAGCATCTTTATCGATAGGCATTTGCTGATTAACGGCACTTCTAAATAACGATTTATCACTTTCATCAATCATAATAATGCTGAATTTGATGCATAAAAAAACCCTCTTGGAGGGTTTTTATTATAGCAACGATTTTTACTATTTAAAGGTTAACCTTGAAAAAGCTGAGCTAGAGTATAGAAAGGGTATTTATAGGGCTTTAATTTGAGCGCTAAGACGCGATTTTTTTCTAGCGGCTTGGTTTTTATGTATTAACCCTTTGTTAACTGCTTGGTCTACGTTTTTTTGCATTACTGCAAAACCGCTAACAGCTTCTTTTTTGTCTCCGGCTGTAATTGCATAAGCCACCTTTTTCACAAAAGTACGAACTTTAGCTCGGATTTGAGAGTTGTGTTTATTACGTTTTACCGCCTGTCTTGCACGTTTTCTAGATCCTGCTGAATTGGCCATATTGTCTTTAATTTAATGCTAAATTACAAAAGTCAGAATTATAAAGTCTCAGTACTATTAATGCAAGTATTTGTTTTCACTTGGTTATGTCTCCAAGGAGTTAACATAGCGAAGAGTTTTTTTCTTGTTAAGCAACAAGTGCCATGTTTTTCCACCCTGTGATTTCCATAATGAAACTGCCCGAATGCCAGCAAGAAGCAGGGCTCTGATATGGTTTGCTGTATGTCTGTTTGTTAAATAGATTTGTTCACCTCGAACCATAATCGTTGGGTTGAGGCTACCCAAGGTGTTTTTATAGAGTTCAGCAAGTCTGGCAATTGAGTTGCTGTGATGAATGTCAAAAAAATCTTGTTTTTTAATGTGATCAATTTCCGCTGAGATCTGAGTTAGTAATTGAGGTTTTTTCATTAATTTCTTTTCAAGATTAATAAGTGCTGTTGAATAGAGCATGATATTTTGCATACTGATTGGTTTCTTCTCGAGCAATGTTTTTAGAGATTCAAAGCCGACTCGTAAATCCTCAGGCGAGGAAAAAATTTCATCGACATCGTCACTCTGACTAACAATGCTATTCAGACTCGCTTTGTTACTGTGGTTATCACATTGACCAGTAGAGGCAAGTTGATGCACTAGAGCTGTTGTTTGAAATATACTTGCCAATGCTAGGGTTTGTTTTGCTGCTTTATTCATTCGACTTTGATTTGATTACACTTCCACCCAAACAAACATCACGGTCATAGAAGACAATTGACTGTCCGGGTGTTATTGCTCTCTGGGGTTCCGTAAAAACAACCTGCATACAGTCACCATCTATTCCGATTATCTGACACTCTTGGGATGCTTGGCGATAACGTATTTTAGCACTGCATATGTGTGGTAGAGTGGGTGACTGATCAATCCAGTGGACACTATCTGCAACAAGTGTATTGTGATAAAGCAATGGATGATCTCCTTGAACAGCTAAAATTTCATTTGACTCGACCAGTTTATCAGCGACAAACCAAGGCTCAGGGGAATCGCTATAACCCCCACCGATCTCCAAGCCTTTACGCTGACCGATGGTATAAAAAGGTAAACCATGATGGTGTTTAATAAAGTGACCATTCTCATCTACAATATCGCCCTTTTGTTTAGGCAGAAAAGTGGTTAAAAAGTCCGCAAAAGGTCTTTCTCCGATAAAGCAAATGCCTGTAGAGTCCTTTTTTTCAGCGTTTTCAAAGCCATTCTGTAGTGCGATTTCACGTACTTGTTTTTTATGTAAATCTCCAAGTGGAAAGAGGCTCTGTGAAAGTTGATCCTGGTTAAGTAAGTGAAGAAAGTAGCTTTGATCTTTGCTGCCATCAACTCCAGATTTCAGTAGGTAGTGACCATCATTATTGATAATTCTTGCATAGTGACCAGTTGCTATTTTGTTGGCACCCAAGTCCTTTGCATAATCTAAAAATGCTTTAAATTTGATTCTTTGGTTACACAATACATCAGGATTTGGTGTCCTCCCTTTTTTATGTTCAGATAGAAAGTGCTCAAAAACGTCTTCCCAGTATTCGTGAGAAAAGTTTACTGTATGCAGTTTGATACCAAGCTTGTCTGCGACTTGTTGAGCATCCAACAAGTCTTCAGCGGCACTACAGTATTTGTCATCGTCATCCTCATCCCAATTTTTCATGAACAAGGCCTCCACATGAAATCCTTTTTCAAGCAAAACAAGAGCCGCAACAGATGAATCAACACCACCAGACAGGCCGACAATTATTTTTTCTTTATAGGAGCTCATTGTGCTTGATCGTAAGCGCTTACAATTTGTTTAACCAACTGATGTCTGACAATATCTTGCGAGTCTAACTCACAAAAAGCGATTTGCTCAATACTGTCAAGTATTTTTATTGCATCTAAAAGACCAGATTGACTAGGGTTAGGCAAATCTATTTGTGTGATATCACCGGTAATCACCATCTTTGAGCCAAAACCCATTCGAGTCAAAAACATTTTCATTTGAGGAATTGTGGTATTTTGAGCTTCATCAAGAATAATGTAGCATTCATTCAAAGTGCGACCTCTCATAAATGCAAGCGGGGCAACTTCAATGACGTGTTTTTCTATTAATCTATTCACCTTTTCAAAGCCGATGAACTCGTAAAGCGCATCATAAATAGGTCGCAAGTAGGGGTCGACTTTTTCACTCAGATCACCGGGCAAAAACCCTAGTTTTTCTCCTGCTTCAACAGCAGGTCTGACCAAAATAATTCGTTTAACATTCGAGTTCTCTAAAGCTTCAACTGCCCTTGCAACTGCTAGATATGTTTTTCCGGTGCCTGCGGGTCCTATGGCAAAAACTGCATCATTTTGAATAATAGCATTGACATAGTTTTGTTGGTTGGCGCTACGAATATTAATATGTTTGCGACTTGTCTTAATAGTGAATGATTTAGTTGAACCATTGCCGCTTTTTTGAGATTTAATACAAAGGTTGATATCATTAGAATCAATAGTCTTACTCTCTGATAATGAGAGAAGTTCTTGCAAAACACTAATTGCTAATGGTGCATTATCACCCTTGATATTAAAGTCAGAACCTTTATTCGAAAGGTTTACTTTCAGGTTTTTTGCTATGTTATCGAGGTTTTTATCTAGGGAGCCGCAAATATTTGCTAGCTGATTGGAGCTTTGAATATCGAGAGTAAATTTCATTGTCAATATTTTACTGCTTTACATTGAAAACAATTGATAAGTTACATGATTTGTTACATCATTTAATTTAACATTGATGATATGAATAGAATTAGATTTATCTTAAATACCTTTTTCTTGTTATTTATATTGTGGCCTTACGCTTCTATCGCAGATGATAATCAATGCGTATTGCTTTTGTACCACCGCTTTTCAGACGAAGGGCCTCAGTCTACTAGCACCTCTCCAGCAATCTTTGAGAAACACCTAAAGTATCTTTACGAGAACGACTATAAAGTGCTCCCCTTAGGAGAAGTCATCAAGGGTCTTAAAATGCAAGAAATATTGCCTAAAAAATGTGTCAGTTTGACTGCAGATGATGGCTTTTTGTCACTCTATACTAGCGCTTATCCGTTACTCGTCAAATATCAGATGCCGATGTCGGTCTTTGTTTCTACAGAATCTATTGACAAGAAATATACTCTGATGTTGTCTTGGCAACAGCTCCAAGAAATGTCAGACCTTGTAGCTGTTTATAACCACAGCGTGAAACATCTTCATTTGGTTGGACAGAGTGTTGAGGTGGTGCAAAGTGAAATTACTCAAGCACAGCAAAGAATACAACAGGAGTTAGGTGTTGAAGAGAAGTTTTTTGCTTACCCATACGGCGAATTTGATGACGAGACTTATCGTCTAATGAGTGAACTTGGTTATGTCGGTTTTGGACAACACTCCGGCGCCATAAGCAGAAACAGCGACTTTTTGAATTTACCAAGGTTTTCGATGTCTGGACCCTATGCAAAAATGGATAGCTTCACTTTAAAGATAAAAACATTGACAATGCCAATTGAATTAGAAGAACCGCAATCTCTACTTATTTCTGAAAACTTCAAACCATCCCTAACTCTTACCTTTTCTCGTGAGTTGACGAACAACGAAAAACAACAATTTTCCTGTTTTGTGTCTGGTCAAGATAAGCCCGAGTTAATATGGATAGCCTCCAATCAAGTCAATGTTCAGGCAAGAGAGTCACTGCCAAAAGGCAGGAGTCGTTATAACTGTACAATGCCATCGAAGGAGGCGGGGCGATATTACTGGTATTCAAAACTTTGGTTAAGGCTAACCAGTTAGATAAGTTTTCCCTGGAGAGAGTTGGCAAAACCCTCGGTAATTTTTACAGAGACTATTTGACCAATCAAGTCCTCATTGCCCTGAAAGTGGGTGGTACGCATATTCTCTGTTCTACCTGATAAAGTACTACCTTTTTTTGAATGACCTTCTACAAGGACTTTTTGGATACTGCCAATCATTGACCTAGAGATTTTTTCAGTATTTTTATTGAGTTTGTCTTGTATAACGGCAAGTCGTTGTTTCTTGACTGTCTGATTAACATCATCGGGAAGACTTGCTGCAATCGTTCCAGGTCGTTTTGAATAAATAAAACTGAAGGATTTGTCAAAGCTCATCTCATCAATAAGCTTCATTGTGCTATTAAAATCCTCTTCACTCTCTCCAGGAAAGCCAATAATGAAATCTGATGACAAAGAAATATCAGGTCTAATTTCTCTAAGCTTTCGAATCTTAGATTTGTATTCAATCACTGTATGTCCTCGCTTCATTGAGCCGAGAATTTTATCTGAGCCACTCTGTACAGGTAGATGCACATGTGAAACAAGCTCAGGCACTTCGGCATAAGTTTTGATTAAGCGATCACTAAACTCAACAGGATGAGAGGTTGTATAGCGGATACGCTCTATGCCTGACACTTGCGCGACGATAGCAATAAGGAGAGCTAAATCAGCGATTTCCCCATCATCCATAAGACCACGATAAGCATTAACATTCTGACCTAAAAGGTTGATTTCTTTGACACCCTGTTCTGCCAAAATTTCGACTTCACGAATCACATCGTTAAAGGGACGTGAAATTTCTTCACCTCTTGTATAGGGAACAACACAAAAGGTGCAATATTTACTACAACCTTCCATTACAGAAACAAATGCCGAGGCAGTATCGCTGTGAGGCTCAGGCAGATGGTCAAATTTTTCAATTTCCGGAAAAGAAATATCGATACTTACTTGACTTTTATCAAGAACATTATTGAGCATATTGGGCAATCGGTGTAGGGTTTGTGGTCCAAAAATAAGATCAACGTAGGGCGCTCTTTTAAGTATCAGATCGCCCTCTTGAGAGGCAACACAGCCGCCAACACCAATTACTAGATTTGGTTTGGCGGTCTTTAATTTTTTCCAACGTCCGAGCTGATGGAATAGCTTTTCCTCGGCCTTTTCACGGATTGAACAAGTGTTTACTAAAAGGACGTCAGCTTGGTCAATATCTTCTGTCAATTCAAGGCCGTGAGAATGTTTGAGTACGTCACTCATTTTGTTAGAATCGTACTCGTTCATTTGGCACCCAAAGGTACGGATGTGTAATTTAGAGAGACCCATTAAGCTGGTTTTTGGATGTGCAGTGTTTGGGTTGGGTATGCGATTTCTGCACCGTGATCGGCAATAATGTCTGCTACATCAAGCAATAGTTTGCCTTTAATTTTTTTAAATTCTGCTCCCTCTGTGACCGTACTGAAAGCCCAAATCACAAAATCAAGTGAAGAGGCATTGAACAAGTCAAAATACACACGACAAGGTTCATCGTGAGCAATGTGCTCATGGTCAGCCAACATTTTTTCAACCTTCTCAATAATACTTTGCATTTGTGCAATATCGTCATAACGGATACCGATAACTGAGTGAATTTCACGGTTAGTCATTCTAGAAGGTGTCTCAATGGGAATGGTTGCAAAAATACCGTTGGGGACATAAACAGGGTTTTTGTTAAAAGTACGAACACGAGTCATTCTCCAGCCGATTTTTTCGACTACACCTTCTATGCTTTTATCCGTTGTCCGAATCCAGTCTCCAGTAGAGAAGGGCTTGTCCATCTGAATCATTAATCCACCAAAAATATTGGCAAGCATGTCTTTGGCAGCAAAACCAACGACAATACCGCCAACACCACCAAGAGTTAATATTGAGGACACAGAATAACCAAAATATTGTGCGACACCAAGAACGATTGCAAAAACAAATAGCATCTTGATTAGACGGGTGAACAATCTTACGGAATCTTTATCGACATTACCTTCCTTTTCTAACATAAAGCTTTCAATACTTGATATTAGTCTGAGTACTCCCCAGGTTAGAATAAAGATAGGAGCAATGTCTATATATTCAACAACTTTGCCAAGGATTAGAATTTCAGCCTTCAGCTCCTGTAATGAAAAGTATAACCAGCCATACCAGATAAGTAATTTTAGGGGTGCTGAGAGTGCGTTAATGAGGTAGTCATCTATCTGCGTTTTAGTGCTACCAGTGTGTTTTTTTATTTGTTTCAGTATGACGCCTAGACCAATATGGGCAATAACAGCCAACAACAACAGTACGCCAGTCATCTGGATTGGGGTTATATTTTGGAGGAATTCGTTCATTAGAGGTATTTTAACGGATTAATGGGTTCTTCGTATTTTTTCATTTCGAAATAGAATGGTTTGTTACTTGTTATCGCAATCACTTGACCTTTCTTGATACTATCACCCTCACTAACATAGATTTCTTGATTTTGATTGTAGATACTGTAGAAGCCATAGGCATGCTTGATAATGATCATTTTCCCATAACTTGTCATTTTGTCTCCGCTATAGACCACTTCTCCCTTTCTGACAGCTCGGACATCTTGACCAAGTACATTATTATAGGTCAAGCCTGGGTGATTATTTTCTATTGAGAACTTTTTGAGTATTTTCGCCGCAACTGGGAGAGACCAGTTTTTATTGTCGCTTGCTACTTTGGTTTTTGAATTGTTTTGATTGTCATCCAATACCTTGTTGAATGACTTCTCAACAACAGTTACTTGACCTGGGTCATTGGTCAAACAACCTGACAGTATTAAAGATAAACAAAGAATCAAATATTTAGTAGGCATACCATATCCCCAAAACAACAATAACAATCAGTGCGTATCCTAATCTATCAATATATTTATTTAACCATGCATCACAACGTTTTCCAAACTTTCTTACCAGAAAAGCAATCAACAAATAGCGAGCACTGCGTGCGACCAAAGAGAAAATCACAAAGGGTAAGAGAGGCATTGACATC
>Ga0208522_1000802_pt1 | contig 21039 bp, 23 predicted proteins | sample ETNtaG_25_FD_185763 | JGI IMG/M metagenome (GOLD analysis project Ga0208522, IMG submission 185763) | Marine microbial and viral communities from oxygen minimum zone, Eastern Pacific Ocean - ETNP201302SV86 (SPAdes) (version 2) | ecosystem: Environmental > Aquatic > Marine > Oceanic ... | reverse complement strand
AAAATGTTATGAATAATTAATGGTTTAAATACATTTAATTCAAAATGACCGTGAGATCCAGCCATTGTAATACCGTTATGATTACCAATTACTTTTACACAAACCATAGTAACAGCCTCACATTGTGTAGGATTTATTTTGCCTGGCATAATTGATGATCCAGGTTCATTTTCTGGCAAAATAAGTTCTCCGTAACCTGCTCTAGGTCCAGAACCTAAAAATCTAATATCATTTGCGATTTTCATTAAACAAACTGCAGTTGTATTTAATGTTCCAGAAAAATTTACTATAGCATCATGAGCTGCAAGAGCGGCAAATTTATTAGGAGCTGGTTTAAAAGGAAGTTTAGTAAATTTTTTTAGTTCAGAAACTATTTTTTTATCAAAGCCTTTTTTGGTATTTAAGCCTGTGCCTACCGCCGTTCCACCTTGGGCCAAAAAGTATATTTCTTCTAGAGCTTTTTCTATTCTACTAATACATTTACTTAATTGAGCATGATAGCCAGAGAATTCTTGTCCAAGTGTGATTGGGGTTGCGTCTTGGAGGTGCGTTCTTCCAACTTTTATTATATTTTTAAAATGTTTTGTTTTTTTTATTAATTCTGAGTCAAGAATTTTTAGAGAAGGTAGTAATTTTCCTTTTGCTCTAATCGCAATCGCCATGTGCATAGCTGTTGGAAAAACATCGTTTGTAGATTGAGATTTATTAACATGATCGTTTGGATGCACCGGTTTTTTGCTTCCTAATTTTCCCCCCAGAATTTCAATTGCTCTATTAGATATTACTTCGTTAACATTCATATTAGTTTGAGTGCCAGAACCTGTCTGCCAAACTTTTAGAGGAAAGTTATCAATCAACTTACCAGATATAATTTCATTTGATGCTTTGATAATAGCTTTGCTAATTTTTTTATCCAGACTGCCATTTTTAGCATTTACTATTGCGGCAGCTTTTTTAATCATCGCTATTGATTTGATTACAATAGGCCTTACAAGAAAATCACCAATATCAAAGTGTTTGTTTGATCGTTGTGTTGAGGCTCCCCAATATTTATCATGTGGAACTTTTACAACTCCTAAACTATCATATTCATTTCTAAATTTCATATATAGAGATATGATTGCTAATATATACATTAGACTTTTTTAAGGCAAGAATTTTTTAAATTATGAGTACTGATATACAAAAAGATCCTGAAAAAAAAGATATAGAATTTATTTTAAATTTTCTCAGCAAAAATAAATTTATCGAGGCTGAAAATGAAATTAATAAGTTAATTATCGATTTTCCCAATTCTTCAATTTTATTTAACGTTCTTGGTGCAGTTTTTGCTGAACAAAATAAATTTGAAAAAGCAATTAAAATTTATGAAAAAGCTATAAAAATTGAACCTAGTTACGCAGAAGCTTACAACAATTTAGGTATAGCTTTATACAAATCAAATAAAATAGATGATGCCATTAAGAATTATAAAAAAGCAATAAATTTGAAAGGTAATTTTGCTGAAGCTTATAATAACATAGGAAATGCAATGCGTGAACTTAACAGATCATCAGAAGCCTTAAATAATTTAAAAACATCAATACAAATAAAACCAGATTATGCAGAAGCTTTCTGTAATTTAGGTGGAGCGCATCAGCAGTTTGGCAATAAAGAAGAAGCTATACGAAATTTTAAAAAAGCAATTGAAATTAGACCAAATTACATCGAAGCATACAATAGTTTGGGTTTAGTTTATGAAAGTTTGACTATGTATGACGAATCAATCAACACTTATGAACGCGGCATTAAACTGAATCCCAATTATGAAAAACTTTATAACAATCTAGGTAATTTACTAAGTCATATTGGAAAGTATGATAAGGCCACATCAAAGTATCATAAAGCTATTGAACTAAAGTCAGATTATACAAAAGCTTATAGTAATTTATTGCTTAATCTAAATTATAAATCTAATTTTGATGCAAAAATATATTTGTCAGAGGCAAAAAAATTTAGAGATAATTGCAAACCTAAAAGAAAAATATCTTTTAAATATCAGTACAATAAAAATCCAGAAAAACTCAAAATTGGATTGGTTTCAGCTGATTTTGGTAATCACCCTGGAGGTTATTTTACATTAAGCACTTTAAAAGAATTAAAAAATAAAAAATTTGAATTAATTGCTTATGCGGCAACTAATAGAAAAGATGAATTTTCTCATCATTTTCCATCCTTGTTTTCAAAATGGAATATAATTGAAAAAAAAAAAGATGAAGAAATAGTAGATCAGATTGTTAATGACGGCATACATATTTTGATAGACTTACAAGGACATTCTTCACACAACAGATTGCCAATATTTATGTACAAAGCTGCTCCTGTTCAAGCTAGCTGGCTTGCTCAAGGCTCAACAGGAATTCCTGAAATTGATTACTTCATAGGCAGTTCACACATAACACCCAGCAGTGAAGAAAAAAATTATGTGGAAAAAATTTGGCGACTTCCAGATATTTCTCAATGTTTTACACCTCCTTTTTTCGATGTAAAAATAAAAAATTTACCAGTTCTTAAGAATAATTTTTTCACCTTGGGAAGTATTAATAAGCCAGCAAAGATAAGTGATGAAACGGTAGAATTATGGTCTAAGGTTTTGTCTTCCATCAGTAATTCCAAACTTCTTTTGAAGAACAAAGATTTTGAAAATGATAAAATTACTGAATATACTTATTTAAGATTTTCAAAACATAATATTAATAAAGATCGCCTAATTTTAGAAGGAGAGGCTCCCACAAGAAGAGAACTGTTAGAAACATATAATAAAATTGATATTGCTTTGGATACTTTTCCTTTTCAAGGAAATACAACCACATGTGAGTCTGTTTGGATGGGAGTACCAGTTTTAACTTTAAAAGGTGATAGATATTTATTTCACTTTGGAGAGAGTATTAATTCTAATTTAGGAATGAAAAAGTGGATTGCCAATGATCATGAAGAGTACATTTCTAAAGCTATAAATTTTTCTTCTGATTTAAATGAACTTAAAAAAATTAGATCATCTTTACGAGAAACAGCACTTAAATCATCAGTATTTAACGCAGTTAAATTTGGAGATGATTTCAGCAAGATGCTTTGGGAAATGTGGAAAAAGTTTGAAAAGAAAGATGTAAAAAATAATTAACTAGTAGTATTAATCTATAAAAAAAACCATAATATTAAACTAACTATACCAATGATGCTTATTAGGATACGTACACCTGATAAATATTTCCTAATTTTAGGATTTTCAGACCTTTTTTTACCAGCCCCCCATGCAATTACTAAATAAAATGAACCTAGTAGTAAAAATATTACTAAAAGGATCTCTGTTTTTTCCATCATTAACTTAGAACTCCCGCTAACGTTAATAAGAGAAAGATCAAGAGATAGAAAAAGTCAAATTGATACCGTCGATCTCTCTGAAAAATCATTATGAAATAATTGTAGCTATCGTAAAGAATATAACAACTATAGACCAAGAAGAAAAAAATAAGATTTTTGTCATGTATTAACTAATAAATGGCCCTGAAATTAAAATAATCCAATATAAAAAAATGAAAGTATAAAATAGTGTAAAACGCATTTAATGTTCATTTAATATTAGATTGTGTTTAAAATATGAAAATAATATTTAGAAAAAATTAAAATCAAAACATTTTTGTCGCAGTTGGTTGCGGGGGTAGGATTTGAACCTACGACCTTCAGGTTATGAGCCTGACGAGCTACCAGACTGCTCCACCCCGCGATAAACTTGTTTAGTATGGTCTAAGTAGTTAATATTATATTTTACGTTTTTTGAAGTAAATTAAATTAGAAGTTGTTTCTCATTCTTTGTATTTTTTTTGATCTTTTGATGTTCTCAGATCTTTCTCTCTTTTTCTTTTCCGAAGGTTTTTCATAGTTGCTTTTTATCTTTAGTATTTTAAAAAAACCTTCTCTTTGAAGCTTTCGTTTCAAAACTCTAAGAGCCTGATCAACATTATTATCTTTAACTTCTATTTTAATAACTACCTCCTAATTAAAGATGCATTAACTAACATTAAAAAAAAAGATTGTCCAGACTGATTAGTATGGTTTTTTAGGTATTTTTTTTTCAAAATTACTTCTATATTTCCTAAGTTTATTTTGAATAGCTCTATATCTTACCGACAAAATTGAAGCAGCCAATAATGCTGCGTTTATTGCACCAGCTTTTCCAATAGCTAAAGTTCCAACTGGAATTCCGCTTGGCATTTGAACTGTTGAAAGTAAGCTATCAAGGCCTTTTAATTTACTTTCGGTTGGAACTCCTAGTACCGGCAAGGTAGTTAAGGAAGCAGTTACACCCGCTAAGTGCGCAGACATTCCTGCGGCAGCAATTATTATTTCTATTTTCTTTTTTTCTGCTTCCTTGAGAAATTTGTGCAACCTTTTTGGTGTTCTGTGTGCAGATATTACTTTTACATCGTGTTTAATTCCGAATTGTTTCAAGGTATTGCTACAATGCTCCATGGTACCCAACCAATCTGATTTACTACCCATAATAATTCCTACTAAAATTTGAGATTTTTTTTTCATGAATATAATAAAATTTTTTTACTCGACTTGAGCTTTTTTATTTTCTTTTTCTAATTCTTTCTTTTTTCTTTTTATTCTTCTATCTGCCTTAGCAGCAGCATTTTTAATATCAATTTGAGAACAAAGATTTGAGACAACAGGATCCTTTGCTGATAAATTAGAAAAATTCCAATAATTTTTGTTCCTAATTAATGTTACAGTGTTTTTGGTACTTCCTATCAATTTTCCAATTTGTCCATCAGATAATTGGGGATGATTTTTTAACAACCAAAGAACGGCCTCGGGTCTATCTTGTCTTTTTGATAAAGGAACATAGCGAGGTTTTTTTCTTTCTTTTTTAATGTCCAAAGTTTTTATATTAATTGCTAGCAATCTATTAGAATCTTTAGAGCAAGCCTCAATTTCATCTCTAGTTAATTGTCCTGCCAAAATAGGATTATAAGCTTTTATTCCTTTAGCGACGTCACCGTCAGCTATTCCTTTTACTTCAAGTTCATGAAGATTGCAAAAATCTGCAATTTGTTTAAAACTTATTTTTGTATTTTCAACTAACCAAACAGCAGTAGCTTTTGGCATAAAAGGTTTATTGTTCATTAAATTTGTTCTATTTTTTTATTTTTGATATTAAGTTTTTAAATTTTTTATTAAATTTGCTTACTCTTCCCTTATCCAAAATTTTCTGAGAACCACCTGTCCAGGCAGAGTGAGATTTTGAATCAATATCTAGTTTCATAGTCTCGCCTTCTTTACCCCAAGTGGACCTAGTTTCAAAATGACTACCGTCAGTCATTACAACCTTTATTTTGTGATAGTTTGGATGTATTTTTTTTTTCATATAGGAATATTCTAATATAATAAAACAAAATAATTAACAATAGAAATTAGCTATTTCAAAACTTCAATCATTTCTTCGCTAATTCTTGAATTAGTTGCTAAAATAGTTTTATTTTCAACGTATTTATCTTTTCCAAAGAAGTCCGTTACGTATCCGCCGGCTTCTTTAACCAACAAAATACCAGCAGCAATATCCCAATAGTTCAAATTTCTTTGCCAAAATCCGTCACATCTTCCTGCGGCAACATAAGCCATATCTAGTGAAGCGCTACCCATTTTTCGAACAGGAATTAAAACTTTCGATGAAAATTTTTTATATTCTTCCATACTTACTTCTCTGTTTTGATGATTTTGTCTTGGACCTCCAGTAATAATAAGACAATCTTTTAATTTTTTTCTAGCAGAAACTCTCATTCTTTGATTATTTAGATATGAACCATTTCCTTTTTCTGCAGAAAAAAGTTCATTCTTTATTGGATCAAATACTATTCCACAAACAATTTCTTTTTTATTTTCAAGTGCTAAAGATATTGCAAAATGTGGAATGCCATGAAGAAAATTTGAAGTCCCATCAATAGGATCAATGATCCATTTAAAATCTTCATTATCATCATTTTTTATTTCTCCTATTTCTTCACTTAATACTGAATATTTGGGTCTTGCTTTTCGAAGTTCTTCAATCAGAATTTCTTCTACTTTTTTATCAGTCATTGTGACAAAGTCACCGGGTCCTTTAACAGAAGTTTGAAGTTTTTCAATTTCACCAAAATCTCTTATTATATGTTTAGAGGCTTTTCTGCAGGCATTAACCATTACATTTATATTTGCTGAAGATAGTTTCATTTACTTAATTTTTTTTACGTATTCTAAAGTTCTTGTGTCCAAAACAATCTTGTCATCTGAATTAATAAATGGAGGAACCATGATGTTAATACCATTTTCCAATATAGCAGGTTTATAAGAAGATGATGCAGTTTGTCCTTTTATTGCAGCGTCAGTAGTTTCTATTTTTAATTCTACTGTCGTTGGCAGATCCACAGACAAAGGTTGATCTTCATAAAATTGTACATCCACTTCCATATTTTCTTTAAGTAATTTATTTTTTTCCCCCAATAATGATTTTTTAATTTGAATCTGCTCAAAATTAACTTGATCCATAAAGTGGCAATCGTTTTCATCTTCATAAAGAAAGTTGAATTTTTTATCGTCTAAAATTGCTCTTTCAACGCTGTCACTTGATCTAAATCTTTCATTTAGTTTAGTTCCTTTTTTTACACTTTTAAGTTCTACTTGGTTAAAGGCACCACCTTTCCCAGGTTTAACATGTTGAGTTTTTAATACTGACCACAAGTCATCTTTGTGTTCAATAACCATTCCAGGTTTAATTTCGTTTCCTAATATTTTCATTTTTATCTAAATCTATTTATAGCTGAAACAGGATCAATTTTCTTATTATTCCAAACATAATTTGAGCAGGCTACATAACTTGCCCCGCTTAATAAAATTTTTTTATAATTGGAACTATCAATTCCACCTATTGCAACGGTGGGCATATTATTTTTTTTTTTAGCCCAACGCAATATTTGTAAGTTAGCTCTAAAAGCAGTTTTTTTTGTAGATGATTTAAAAAAAGAGCCAAACGCAACATAATTTGCTCCAAGCTTTTTGGCCTCTTGCGCAAGCCTTTTTGAATTATGGCATGTTACTCCAATAATTTTATTTTTTCCCAAAATTTTTCTAGCATTGATCAAACTCATGTCTTTTTGACCAATATGACACCCATCTGCATTTATCATTTTTGCAACAAGAGGCTTATCATTAATTATAAATTTGACGCCATTTTTTTTGACTATTTTTTTAATTTTCTTAGATATTTTTAATAAATTTAAAGAAGATATTTTTTTTAGTCTTAGTTGAAAGTATTTTATTTTTTTTGTTTTTAACATCTTATTAAGATTTTTATAAAATTTTGGACCTCTTATGTTTTGAGGGGATATTAAATAAATATATCTTTTCAATTTTTATTAGGCTGTTAATTGTTGTTCCAAGTCCATACTCCATTTTGCTGAAGTAGAAAGTCCGTTCATTTTGGATCTATGGTTAAATATTTTTTGAGTTTTGTTTGTGTCTTTAATATCTTTTGCCCAATTTTTAAGAGCGCTCTGTTGTAATGCTCTTCCATAGGAAAAGCTCATTAAAAAATTTGTATCATTAATTTTATTTATTTCATTTAAATTTTGTGTTGCTTCAATTTCAGTTTGTCCGCCTGATAAAAATGTTATGCCAGGAACTTCTGTAGGTACATTTTCCTTTAAACATTTAAGAGTCATTTTAGCTATTTCTTGTGTGTTGATTTTATTTTTTGACTTGGTTCCGGGCAGTATCATATTGGGTTTTAGAATTGTTCCTTTAAGATTTACATTATGTAATTTTAATTCTTTATAACACTCTCTTAAAACTTCAGAAGTTACTTCATAACATTTATTAATATCGTGATCACCATCCATTAGCACTTCAGGCTCTACAATAGGAACCATTTTTGCTTCTTGAACCAAAGAAGCATATCTTGCTAGGGCATGAGCATTTGATTTAATTGCTAGTCCAGTGGGATATTTTCCAGAAATATTATATACCGCTCTCCATTTTGTGAATCTGGCTCCCAATTTATAATATTCAGTTAATCTTTCTCTAAGTCCATCCAAACCTTCCGTAATTTTTTCTTCAGGTGAACCAGCTAATTTTTTTGCACCCGTATCTACTTTGATTCCAGGAATTGATCCAAAGCTTTTAATTAATTCGGGTATAGTTTTTCCAGATGAGCTTTTTTGTTTTATAGTTTCGTCATAAAGTATTACTCCGCTGATATGATTCTTCATACCCTCTGCTGAAAAAAGGGTTTCTCTAAATCTGAGTCTATTTTTGGAAGTTGATTCAACGTTCACACTAGATAATCTTTTTGTCATTGTTCCAGTGCTTTCGTCAGCAGCTAATATGCCTTTACCCTTTGCTACAATTTTTTTTGCTATATTTTCTATTTCACTCATTTATTTCTAAGGCTTTTATACCAGGTAAAATTTTTCCTTCAAGAAGTTCTAAAAAAGCTCCACCCGCAGTTGATAAATAAGTAAATCCATCAGAAAATTTAAATTTATTTATTGCAGCGATTGTGTCGCCTCCGCCAGCGATAGAAATAAGAGATTTAGTTTTAGTATTTTCAGATATTTTTTTTGCAATTTTTTTGCTTCCCATCGAAAATTCGTCAATTTCAAAATAACCAGCTGGACCATTCCACAAAACTGTTTTTGATTCATCTATTATCTTAGTTATATTTTTTAGCGTTTTTTCACCAACATCTAAAATTAGGTCTTCATCATTAATATCATCTAGATTTTTTAAAAGCCCTTTCGAATCATGATTCTTTGATGTGACTACATCCTCCGGTAATAAAAGGTTACAATTATTTTTTTTAGATTCTTTTATAATTTTTTCTATTAAGTTTTCTTGATCTTTTTCGAATATAGATTTTCCAATATTATGACCTTTATATTTTATAAAAATGTTAGCCATAGCACCAACAATAATAATATTTTGCATTTTTTTTATAAGGTTTATTATAACACCAGACTTCGTAGAAATTTTTGAACCTCCTATAATACAAGTCGCAGGTCTTTTAGTGCTTTCTGTTAACATTTTTATAACATTTAATTCTTCAATTAATTGATGGCCTCCAAATGAACTAATATGCTTTGTTATCTCAGAAACAGAGGCATGAGTTCTATGAGAGCAAGGAAAAGCTTCGTTCACATATATATCTCCAATTTTTGAAAGTTCCTTTGCAAAAGATTCTGAATTTAATTCTTCTTCTTTGTGAAAACGTAAATTTTCCAAGAGCATAATTTTTCCGTTGGGTATTTTTTTTGAATTTTCAATTACTAAATTACCGATACTTTCATTTAAAAACATCACGCTATGATTTACATATTCAGATAATTTTTTTGCAATTGGTTTTAGAGTTAATTGGGGAATGATTTTTCCTTTGGGTCTGCCAAGATGAGCAATAATTATTATTTTTGCTTTTTTATTCATTAGATATTTTATAGTTGGCAAAACTTTTTTAATTCGAGAATCTTCCGTTATAGTCTCGTCATTCATTGGAACATTGAAATCAACTCTTAACAAAACTCTTTTTCCTTCTATGTTAAGATTGTTATCTAACCGTCTTATTTTGATCATTGCTGAATTAAATCTTACCGAGATAATTAGCTAGGTCGCACATTCTACATGCAAAACCCCATTCATTGTCGTACCAAGCAGAAACTTTAGCCATTTTAGTCTCTATCACTTTTGTTAATGAAAGATCTACTATCGCTGAATGAGGATTATGGTTAAAATCAGCGGAAACAAGTTTTTCATCACTTGTATCTATAATATTTTTTAACTCCGATTTTGATGCTTTCGATAATGAGTTATTTATTTCTTCCACAGTAAGATTTTTTTTAGACGAAAAAACAAATTCTACTAAAGAAACATTTGGTATTGGTACTCTAAAAGAAACTCCTTCTATTTTTCCTTTTAGTTCAGGAATAACATCACCAAGAGATTTTGTTGCTCCAGTAGTTGTTGGTATGATTGAATTAGGAGCAGCTCTTGCTCTTCTTAAATCTTTATGTGAATTATCCAATAATCTCTGGTCAGTTGTATAAGAATGTATTGTCGTCATAAATCCTCTTTCAATTTCAAAGCTATCATTTATTACCTTAGCAACTGGAGCAAGGCAATTTGTAGTACATGATGCTGCAGAAATTATTTGATCGCTATTTTTTAAGTTTTTTTGATTAACCCCAAAAATAATATTAATTGCTCCTTTGCATGGAGCCGAAACAAGAACTTTTCTCGCACCAGATTTAATATGCTGAGCAGATTTTTCTTTAGTATTAAATTTCCCTGTACATTCTAAAACAATATCTACTTTATGTTTTTTCCAGTTAATATTAGAAATTTCTGTTTCATGAATCATGTTTATTTTTTTTCCATTAATTTCAATTGCTTTTTCCGAATGGTCTATTTTAGCTTTTAGCTTTCCATGTATAGTATCGTGTTTTAATAAAAAACTACTAACCTCAGCATTTCCTCTATTATTAATAGCCACAACCTCTAAGTCTTTTCTGTTATTTTCAATAATAGATCTAAGAACCATTCTTCCAATTCTACCAAATCCATTTATACCAACTTTTATAGTCATAATTATTTACCTAACATTTTTTTGGCAATCATAACAACACTATCACTAGTTAAATTAAATTCTTCATAAATTGATTTATAGGGAGCACTTTTTCCAAAAGATTTTAATCCCAATGAAGCTCCTTCAGAATCAACATATTTTTCCCATCCAAATATACTGCTTGCTTCTATAGATATTTTTTTAGTATTTTTTTCAATAACTTTTTCTCTATATTCTTTTGGTTGTTTATCAAACAATTCCTGGCAAGGCATCGAAACTACTTTTGAGTTTATGTTAAGTTCTTTTAATTTATTTAATGCATCCATAGCAATTTCAACTTCTGAGCCGGATGCAATTAAAGTAATTTCAGGACTGGAATTAGTTTTTTTAAGTTCATAACCTCCAAGCGCACTCATGTTTTTGTTTGAGAAGACTTCAGTTACAAACTGAATTTTTTGTCTTGATAAAGCTATCACGCTGGGATTAGTACTGCTTTTTAAGGCCGTTTCCCAACACTCAAGTGTCTCAATTGTGTCAGCTGGTCTAAAAACATTTAAATTTGGTATCGCTCTTAAGCTAGCCAAATGCTCTATTGGTTGATGGGTTGGCCCATCTTCTCCTAAACCAATAGAGTCATGAGAAAATATATAAATAACTTTTAATCCCATTAAAGCTGACAATCTTAATGAGGGTTTGCAATAATCTGAAAAAATTAAAAAAGTTCCTCCATAGGGAATTATTCCTCCATGAAGTGCCATGCCGTTCATAATTCCAGCCATTGCGTGTTCTCTGACTCCATAGTGGATATAATTTCCGTTAAAATTTGAAGGTTTAATTATTGTAGAATATTTTGTTTTTGTATTATTTGAACCGCTTAAATCAGCAGATCCTCCAACAAGTTCTGGTAAATTTCTTGCTATATTTTCTAGTACAAAAGCAGAAGATTTTCTTGATGCTTCAGCTGATTTTAAATCAAAAATTTTTTTCTTCAAAGAGGCAATATGTTCATCAAAACCATGGGGAAGTTTATTTTTTATTATTCTAGAAATTTCATCTCTAATTTTCTTATTCTTTTTATTATAAATTGAATTCCATTTTTTTTCCTCAAGGATTCCTTTTTCTCCAATTTTTCTCCACTCGTTTAAAATTTCCTTTGGAATTTCAAAAGGTTTATGTTTCCATTTTAATTTTTTTCTGACCAGAGAAACTTCTTCTTCTCCAAGCGCCGCTCCATGAGATGAAGCTTTGCCCGATTTATTAGGTGATCCGTATCCGATAATGGTTTTGCAGGAGATAATAGTAGGTTTCTTTGAACTCAAACTTTTCCTTATAGCTTTTGATATTTGTTTTTCGTTATGGCCATTAACTTCCTGAAAAGACCAACCATAACTTTCAAATCTTTTTTTATAATTATCAGAAACTGTTAAAGCGGTGGAGCCGTCTATAGATATTTTATTGTTATCAAAGAAAACTATAAGGTTTTTTAATTTAAGATGACCAGCTAAACTCATTGCTTCATGACTTATACCTTCCATTAAATCTCCATCACTAGCAATAACGTAAGTTTTATGATTAACTAAATTTGAACCATATCTTTTTTTTAAAATCTCTTCAGAGATTGCCATACCAACTGCATTTGATAGTCCTTGCCCGAGGGGGCCAGTGGTTGTTTCTATTCCAGAATTTTTTATATATTCTGGATGTCCAGCACAAATGGAATTAAGCTGTCTAAAATTTTTAATATCTTCAATCGAAATGCTTTTGTATCCAGTTAGGTAAAGCAATGAATACAGAAGCATTGAACCATGTCCAGCGGATAAAATAAAGCGATCGCGATTTATCCATTCAGGATTTTTTGGATTAAACCTTAGGTAGTATTTAAATAGTACAGTAGCAACATCTGCCATTCCCATCGGCATACCAGGATGTCCAGAGTTAGCTTTTTGAACGGAATCTATTGAAAGAAATCTTATTGCATTTGACAAATCTTTGAAGACTGGATTCACTATAAAACCTATATAGACTTGAACGTATCAAATCAATAATATGATTTTTAATTAAATCAAATGAAAAATTACGAAGAAAAAGAAAAAAAATTAGAAAATGCTCTTAATAAATTGAACGCTCTATCAGGAAAGGTAGTTAAAATGAGCGAACATATAGATTCCTTAAATTTTGAGAAAAATCAATTATTAAGCGAAAAAGAAGAATCTGCAGAAAATTATCAAAGTTTGTCTACACAGCACCAACAGTTAAAAAAAGAATTAGAAAAAATTAATAAGGATGTAAGTAAAAAATTTAGCGGAAAGAATAATATTAGTCAAAAAATTGATGAACTTAATCAAGAAACTGAAGACTTAATTGATGAGATTGAAAAATGGCAAACGTAAATATAAAATTTAATAATAAGGAATATCTGCTATCATGTGATGAGGGACAAGAAGAAAACTTAAAAGAATTAGCTGATTATTTAGATTCTAAATATAACAACCTTAAAAAAAAACTTGGAAACATAGGAGAAGGTAAGCTTTTACTTATCGCCGCAATACAGATGGTCGATGATTATTTTGATTTAAAAAAGAAAGTTGATATCAAAAAAAATGATTTTGAAAAACTATCAATAAAATTTAAGGAACTTAGGTCTTTAGCCATAAGCTATAAAGATGATAAAGAAAAAGAAATTGAAAAATTAAAGGATCAACTAAATGAATTTGAAAAAAAAATTGAAGAAAGTAGAGTTTCTTATGAAGAAATATTAGAAAAAACTACTAAATCAATAGAAAAATTCATTGAAGAAACTGAAAATGGGGAAGAAAAAAATATTCAATAGATGAAATATGGCAAGAATTATTTAAGAAATAAGTTTCTTTTAGAAAGAAAAAAAAAGCACTTAAGTGCAGATAAGTTTAATTTTCGTTTAATATTTAATTTAATAAGTAAACATTTTCCTAATAAGAAGATAATTATTGGCGGATATTACCCATCTAATTATGAAGTGAATATATTAAATTTTCTTGAAGATGCCTCAAAAAAAAAATTCACAATCGCACTGCCTGTCGTTCAATCTTCTACTTTAATGCACTTTAGAACGTGGAAATTTAAAGAAACACTTTATGTTAGTAAATTTGGCATATTAGAACCCGGAAACAAAAAAAAAGAAATTACACCAGATTTGATTATAGTGCCTCTCGTTGCCTTTGATGATCAGTTAAACCGAATAGGATATGGCAAAGGTTATTATGACAGAAGTTTAAGAAAAATTAAAAAATTAAAAAAAAAAGCAGTTTTTTTAGGAATGGCATATAATTTTCAAAAGTATAAAAACATACCAATCAATAAATATGATTTTAAATTAGACTATATTTTTACTGAACAAGGAATTATAAGTTCAAATAAATAAATTATGAATATTTTGTTACTTGGCGATATCGTGGGTCCATCGGGAAGAAAAGCTATAAGCGAAAAACTTCCTGAACTTATTAAAGAAAAGAAGATAGATTTTGTTATTGTTAATGGAGAAAATGCTGGAGATAGGGGAGTTGGCATAACAAAAAAAATTTTTAATGAATTTATAGAAGCTGGCGCAGATGTTGTTACTACAGGAAATCATGTTTGGGATGAAAAAGAAGCTATGGAATTTATTATTTCGGAAAGCAGATTATTGAGACCCGAAAATTTAAATAAAGAATCCCCTGGCAACGGATATGGAATTTTTATTTCAAAAAACAAAAAAAAAGTCGCTGTAATAAATTTAATGGGAAATATTTTTATGAAAAAATCTGAAGATGTTTTTGAAGAAGCAAAAAAATTTATTAAAAATGTTAAGTTGAAAAAAGATGCAGATTTTATAATCGTTGATATGCACGGAGAAATAACCAGCGAAAAAATAGCCATGGGTTATTTGTTTGATGGAAAAGCTACTATGGTAGTTGGTACTCACACCCATGTACCAACTTCAGATCACATGATTTTAGAAAAAGGAACTGCTTATCAAACAGATGTAGGAATGTGCGGAGATTACAAGTCAGTAATTGGAATGAATAGAGATAATTCTCTTAAAAAGTTTTTAAAAGATTCTTCAGCAAAAAAACATTACCCAGCTCTTGGAGAGGCTACATTATCAGGGATTTTAGTTTCTGCTGATGACAATACTGGTTTAGCAAAAAAAGTTGAACCAATTATTTTAGGAAAATATTTAGAAAACAGGATATAATTTTATGGCAGGACACTCGCATTGGGCCGGAATTAAACATAAAAAAGGAAGAGCGGATAAACAACGATCCAAAATTTTTTCTAAGCTTTCAAAAGAAATCACTGTAGCAGCCAAATTAGGATCAAAAGATCCCAGCATGAATTCAAGATTAAGATCGGCAATACAATCAGCTAGATCATCGAATATGCCAAAGGAAAATATTGAAAGAGCAATAAACAAATCAGAAATAAATAAAAATATAAATTATAACACTCTTTTTTATGAAGGTTTTGGTCCAGAAAAAGTAGCAATTATTGTCGAAGCATTAACTGACAATAAAAACAGAACTGTTACAAATATAAGAAAAATATTTCAGAAATTTGGAGGCAACCTAGGAGAATCAGGAGCGGTTGCGCATCAATTCAATCAGAGAGGGATTATTAGAATAGATAAAAAAAAAATATCTGATAATGACATATTAGAGCTAGCAATAAATAATGGAGCGGAGGACTGTTCTTCTGAGAATTTATATCATGAAATAATAACTACAAAAGAAAACTTTAATAAAGTTAAACTTAATATAGAAAAAAAAATTAAAGATTTTATTTCTTCAGGAATTGAATGGATGCCAATAAACAAAGTTTTATTAAACGAAGAAAAAACAAAATCTGTATTAAATTTTTTAACAATTTTAGAAGATGACGATGATGTTCAACATGTGTATGCCAACTTGAAAATAGATAATGCTAAGTTACAAAAGGCTTTAACAGCATGATAATTATTGGAATAGATCCTGGAGTAAGCGGAGCAATCAGCATTATGGAAAACAAAAAAGTAATTGAGATTCATGACATGCCAACAATGATCGATGGAAAAAAAAATAAAAAGCAAGTAAATGGATCTCAAGTAACAAATATTATCAAAGAAAAATTAAATCAAGATAAGGAAATTATAGTTGTTGTTGAGCATGTTAATGCAATGCCAGGCCAAGGAGTAACCAGCATGTTTAATTTTGGTCAATCATTTGGAGTAATTAAAGGAATTTGTTCTGCACTAAGTATACCTATTTATTTTGTTAGGCCCACAAAGTGGAAGAAGTATTTTAACTTGATTAAAACCAACAAAGACGCAAGCAGAACAAAAGTAATTCAAGTTTATCCCGAAATATCAAACCAGCTTTCTAGAAAAAAAGACTCAAATAAAGCTGATGCAATTTTAATTGCTAGATATTTCAACGATACTCAGCTTTAATATATAAAATCTACTCTTAGTGCCAAATTGATGACACATTTAGATGCACATTAGCTTTTATGGAACAAGAAGTAGCTACACAAGTTGTTGGACTAGGAGGATCAACAGATTTTTCTTTAATTCAACTTTTTGTAAGAGCAGATATAATTGTAAAATCAGTTATTATAATTTTAATTGCAGCTTCAGTTTATTCTTGGGCTCTAATTTTTGAAAAATATAAGCTTTTTAAAAAAATAGATAAAACAACAACCAGTTTCGAAGAAAAATTTTGGAAATCAAGATCTGCGGAAAGTTTTTTTAATACTCTAACTAATAGAGAAAAAGACCCTGTGGCAAATATTTTTCAAACTGCCATGAATGAATTGATAAAAACCAAATCTAAATCATCAGTCGTACAATCAGCCAGAGTAAGTAGAATTCTTGAAATTTCAGCAGATAAAGAAATTAAATTAATTGAAAAACATTTTACTTTTTTAGCTACAGTAGGATCAACTGCTCCCTTCATAGGTTTGTTTGGAACAGTGTGGGGTATAATGAATTCGTTTCAATCAATTGCTATTTCAAGAAACACAAGCTTAGCAATAGTAGCGCCTGGAATAGCAGAGGCTCTTTTCGCAACTGCCCTAGGTTTATTGGCGGCAATTCCAGCAGTTGTTGCTTACAACAAGTTTAACAGCGATTCAAAAAAATATAGTGCACGTATAGAAAATTTTTCCAAGAGATTTTTATCAATTATTTAAAATATATTTATGAGTTTTAAATTCAATCGTTCATCGAAAGAACCAATGAGCGAAATAAACGTTACACCCTTTGTTGATGTAATGTTAGTTTTACTTATTATTTTTATGGTAACTGCTCCTTTATTAACTGTGGGCGTCCAGGTAGATTTACCAGAATCGGCAGCAGATTCTCTTCCAGATGATCAAGAGCCTTTAACACTATCAATTAATTCAAAAGGAGAAGTGTTTATTCAAGAACATCAGGTGGTATTTGAAAAAATAATACCAAAAATTTTAGCTATTTCTAACAATAGAACGGATACAAGAATTTATGTAAGAGGAGATAGAACAATTAATTATGGAAGAGTTCTCGAGGTTATGGGTATGTTGTCAGGAGCAGGTTTTTCAAAGGTTGCTTTAATTTCTGAGCCATATCAAAATTAATATGACCAGAAGTATTTTTTTATCCTTAGTTTTTCACTCTGTTATGATTGTTATAACAGCTATTACTTTGCCTTTCATGACAAGATCTCCAATTGATTTACCCCCAATATTATCTGTTGATTTAATTCAAATAACAGATACTACATCTATTCCTTTCGCAGCAAAAGCTGCAAAAACTCTTGAAGAAATCAAAAAGAAAGAAGAAGAAAGAATAGTTTCGGAACAAGCTCCTCCATCTGAGAAAAAAAAGGAAAAACCAGACAGAATTCCTCTACCAGAAGATTTAAATAAGGAAAAAAAACAAATAGTAAAAAAAAAACAAAATCCCAAAGAAATTAAAGAACAGATAAGACAAGCGTCTGAATTCGAAAAAAAAGAACTATTTGATCCCAACCAAATAGCTGCCCTTATTGATAAATCTAAAGAAGACACCGCCGAAACTTTGAAGAAAAGCGACAAACTTACTCAAAGTAGTGTAAAAACATCATTTGCTACTGGTTTGACTCTGAGTCAAGAAGATGCATTAAAGGCACAAATTTTTGGTTGTTGGAGCTTACCTTTAGGATTACCATATCAAGAAAATTTATTAGTAAGAATTAAATTAAGGTTAAAGCAAGATGGTACTGTGCTAAGTCAGACAATATTAGATCACGCTAGAATGAATATGCCTGGACAAGGTTTTTATAAAGTCTTAGCAGAAAGTGCTCTGAGAGCTATAAGAATTTGTCAACCACTTAGAGTTCCACCTACCGGATATGAAAAATGGAAAGATATGCAGTTAAACTTTGATGCAAATGAAATGCTAAAAGGCTAATATGAAAAAATTACTATTAATTATTATTTGTTTATTTATCTTTAATAATAAAGCGTTTGCAGTAGTTGAAATTGATATAACTAGAGGAAATCTTGATCCTTTACCTATTGCCATTTCTCCTCTTCATATTGAATCTGGATCTAAAGATATAAAACAAGGTGGAAAGGTTATAAAAAATGTAGGGGAAGAAATAGCAAAAGTAATTGAAGTTAATTTTAAGAGGTCTGGTCTTTTTAATCCTTTAAAAAAAGAATCCTTTGTACAAAATCCTGACATAGCACATATTAAACCTAGATTTGAAGATTGGAGATTAATCAAAGCTCAAGCCCTTGTTACCGGCAAGGTTACTGTTTCTGAAGATAAATTAAGAGCTGAATTTAGATTGTGGGATGTAATTGCTGCAAAAGAAATGGTAGCATTAGCTTTCAGCACAACACCAGATAATTGGAGAAGAGTAGCTCATATAATTTCAGATAAAATTTACCAACGTTTAACGGGTGAGCAAGGTTATTTTGATACTCGTATAATTTATGTTTCTGAAACAGGACCAAAAACTGAACGCTATAAAAAACTTGCTATTATGGATCAAGACGGAGCTAACGTTAAATATTTAACTTTGGGAAATGAATTAGTTTTAACACCCAGGTTTAGTCCAACCAATCAATTAGTAACCTACTTATCTTATTTTAGAAACATGCCAAGAGTTTACTTACTTGATATTGAGACTGGAGTTCAAGAAGTTGTTGGCGATTTTCCGGGAATGACTTTTGCACCAAGATTTTCTCCTGATGGACAAAAAATAATCATGAGTTTTGCACAAAATGGTAATTCTGATATTTATACTATGAACATAGAAACAAGAGAAGTTGAGAAAATTACTGATCATACTTCTATAGATACATCCCCTTCTTATTCACCTGATGGAAAGTATATATGCTTTAATTCTGACAGAAGTGGATTACAACAAATTTATGTAATGAGAAGCGATGGCTCAAATGTAAAAAGAATAACTTTTGGAAAAGGTTTATATGGAACTCCTGTTTGGTCTCCTAGAGGTGACTTAATAGCATTTACAAAAGTTCATAAAGGTAAATTTTACATTGGCGTTATGAGGCCTGACGGAAGTGGAGAAAGATTATTAACTGAAAATTTTTACCAAGAAGCACCTTCATGGTCACCTAACGGAAGAGTTCTGATTTTTTACAGAGAAACAAAAACAGATTCCGAAGGAAAAGGGTTTTCTGCCAAACTTTGGTCAATAGATTTGACCGGTTATAATGAGAGACGTATTGAGACAGAAACAGACGGATCAGACCCATCATGGTCGTCTTTATTGTCAAAGTAGGCATTTTTAGAGAAATTTAGACTTGCAACTTGAAGGTTATTTTGAAATATTGTGTTGAGTTTTTTAGTAATTTTTGAAAATATCAAGTATAAATAGGAGATAAGAAGTATGAATTTAACAATGAATTTAAAGAAACTGTTGATAGTGCTGATTGCATGTTTTGCTTTGACAGCATGCGCAACATCAAAAAAATCAACTGGCAAAATGCAAGGGGACGTATACACAGGAACTGATACAGTAGAGTATTTAGCAACTGGAGTTAAAGATAGAGTTTTCTTTGCAACAAACAAATCAACATTAACAACCGCTTCAAGAGATACATTGCGTAAGCAAGCTGCTTATATGAGAAAGAAAAAAGATCTTACTTTCGCTATAGAAGGACATGCTGACGAAAGAGGAACAAGAGAATATAACTTGGCCTTAGGCGAAAGAAGAGCTAATGCAGTTAAAGATTATCTAATGACTTATGGTATTTCTGGCAGCAGACTATCAGTGATAAGCTATGGAAAAGAAAGACCAGTTAATTCAGGCTCTAATCCTTTAGCTTGGTCTCAAAATAGAAGATCTGTAACGGTTAAAGCTAAATAATTACAAAAATAATTTTATATTATAAAAAGACCTCCAATTACTTTTTTGGGGGTCTTTTTTTTGCCATTTTTTTACTTAGAGTATAGTACAGCACAATGCATAAAATTTTAAAAGATTCATTAAAAGTATTTTTAATATTGTTTTTTTTAAGCTTTAGTTACTTTAAAGCTTACGGCGATGAAATGGAAACAATTTTAAAACAGCTTGAAAGTTTACAAAATGATATTAAAACTTTAGAAAAAGCTGTTTATAGTCAAGATGTAACAACTAGCCGTTCTGATCAAAAAATTTCAAATAATAGTGATGACGTTTTAACAAAACACCTACTTAAATTATCAGAGTTAGAAGAGCAGTTTAAAATTTTAACAAATAATTTTGAAGAAATAAATTTTAAGTTAGATAAACTATCTACCAGAATAACCAAAGTACAAACTGATAATCAGATGAGATTTCAGGATTTGGAGTCTGCTAGTTTCAATCAAGATCCAACTAGTGCTAAAAAAAAGAAAAAGAAATTACCTGGTTCTAGTGAACCGCAAGATTTAGGAGGAGTTTCAGAATCAGATGTTGCTTCAATAGAACAAATTCAAAAAACACAATCTATAGAATCAGCAGGAACAGTTGTAACAGAAACTGCAGAAAGAACAGAAAAAATTTTACCAGATGACTCTCCTGAAAAACAGTATGAGTTTGCAAAAAGTTTTTTGAGAGTTGGAGATTATGAAACTGCAGAGTATGCATTAAAAGAATTCATTGATACAAATCCAAAACATAAATTTGCAGGAAACGCTCTATATTGGTATGGAGAAACTTTTAGGATAAGACAACTTTTCCAAGATGCTGCCAGCGCATATTTAGACGCCTATCAGAAATATCCCAACAGCAGCAAAGCTCCTATTAATTTACTCAAGCTTGGAACTATGTTAGTTCAAATTGGAGAAAAAGAACAAGGTTGTTCAATGATACTGGGAGTAAAGGAACAATATCCAAAAGCCAATCAATCTGTTATTCAAAAAGCTGAATATGAGAAGAAAAAATTTAATTGCAACAAAAAAA
>Ga0208522_1000799_pt1 | contig 21058 bp, 22 predicted proteins | sample ETNtaG_25_FD_185763 | JGI IMG/M metagenome (GOLD analysis project Ga0208522, IMG submission 185763) | Marine microbial and viral communities from oxygen minimum zone, Eastern Pacific Ocean - ETNP201302SV86 (SPAdes) (version 2) | ecosystem: Environmental > Aquatic > Marine > Oceanic ... | reverse complement strand
ACTCCATCTTGTAGATGAACTGATTAGCTAATTGACGATTAGGAAATGTTTTAGATACTTCTTTTAAACCTATGTTTCTAACAATAGCTCTATAAGAATAGCCTTTCTTGTTTTTGACTCTTTGTATTGTTGCCATAATTAACTCCATTAATTGTACGAAATTCGTACGAAATTGAAGTTTTGGCTTAGGATAAAAAAAGGTTTACCGTAGTAAACCTTTTAGTTGTTTGGCTCCCTGACCTGGGCTCGAACCAGGGACAAACGGATTAACAGTCCGTTGCTCTACCAACTGAGCTATCAGGGAATAGCGAGAGATTATAACGAGCTCTGTAATTTCAGTCAATCAATTCTTTGCTTTTATAAGCCAAAACAGGGATTAAATCTCCAGGTTATTTTATGGAATCCTTGAGCGCCTCGCCGAACTCGGAACAGGACAGCAGAGTAGCGCCCTCGATGAGCCTCTCGAGGTCATAGGTGACGGTCTTTTTCTGGATCGTTTTCGACATCGCCTGAAGGATCAGATCCGCGGCCTCGGTCCAGCCCATATGCCTCAGCATCATCTCCGCAGAGAGAATCAAGGAGCCGGGATTGACCATATCCTTACCTGCATATTTGGGAGCCGTGCCGTGGGTCGCCTCAAACACCGCAACGCTGTCTGAAAGGTTGGCGCCTGGAGCAATGCCGATACCGCCCACCTGGGCTGCCAGGGCATCGGAAATATAGTCACCGTTTAGGTTGAGCGTGGCGATTACTGAGTACTCGTCAGGTCTGAGCAGAATCTGTTGCAGGAAGGCGTCAGCGATCGAATCCTTGATTGTAATTTCCTGACCTGTTTTGGGGTTGGTAAAGCTGCACCATGGTCCGCCATCGATCTCCTTGGCGCCGAATTCATCCTTGGCAATCTGGTAGCCGGTGTCCCTGAACAATCCTTCCGTAAACTTCATGATGTTGCCCTTGTGGACCAGTGTCACTGATGGCCTGTCGTTGTCAATGGCGTACTGGATCGCGGCCCTGACTAGTCTCGACGTGCCCTCGATCGAGACCGGCTTGATGCCGATGCCTGAAGTGTCAGGGAAACGTATCTTCGTCGCCCCCATATCTTGCTGCAGAAAGTCGATCACTTTCTTGACTTCCTTGGAGCCGGTCTGGAATTCAATCCCTGCATAGATGTCCTCAGAGTTCTCCCTGAAGATCACCATGTCGATCTTCTCGGGAGCCCTTACAGGGGATGGAGTGCCGTCAAAGTACTGCACGGGTCGTTGACAGATGTAGAGATCCAGTTGCTGGCGGATAGCCACATTAAGGGACCTCATGCCGCCACCGACCGGAGTCGTCAGTGGACCCTTGATGGCGACCGAGAATTCGTTGATTGCTTTGAGTGTTTCCTCTGGCAAGTATTCACCATAAAGTTTGTCGGCCTTCTCTCCAGCATAGATTTCCATCCACTGGATTTCGCGCTCACCTTTATAGGCCTTCTTAACGACAGTATCTACGACGTTGAGCATTACAGGTGAAATGTCGACCCCGATACCGTCACCCTCGATATAGCCAATGATGGGCTTGTTGGGGACACTCAGGACATTATCCTTGATCGTTATTGCTTTGCCGTTGGCTGGAACTGTGATGTTTTTATAGGGCATTTTTAATTTTTTGTTGAGGGGATTTTAATACTCATTATTATACCGTCTTCCCTGTGCGATTGGTTCTTTGAGTTTTTCATGTAGTAATTTTTGCGAACGGATATTTCTTCGAATCCCTGCCTCTTGTAGAACTGGATTGCTGGCTTGTTCCCTGCCCTGACCTCCAGAAGTATTTCACCGATATCCCTTTTTCTGAGCTCTTCAATGAGGTGGTTTAACAAAGCTGTACCGTGGCCCTGTCTTTTAAAGTCAGGATCGATTCCGATGTTGAGGATGTCTGCAGAATCCAGCGTCAGCATAGCGATCAGGTAGCCGACCGTTTTGCCTTTCAGGCTCAGACAGTAGCAAAGGTTGTTGCTGTTTTCAAGGCTTGAAGTGAACTGAAGCTGGGTCCAGGGATAGTCTGAATTCCGCTCTTCAATGGAGAGTGCCGATGGTATCTCGACCGGGGTGAGCTTATTAAAGGAAATACTGGTACGCCTTGTTGTCGGTTTCGTTTTTATAGTAATAGCCGAGCTCATCGAATCGCGCCTCGAGCTCTGCCACATTGTCGGCCTGGAGACCAATCAGCACCCGACCAAAGTCGGCGCCATGGTTACGGTAATGAAACAGGGAGATATTCCACTTCGTTTTCAGTTTTCTCAAAAAATTCAGCAACGCGCCAGGCCTTTCGGGGAATTCAAAACGATAGATGACCTCGTTTTCCGCATTGGCGTGACCACCGACCATGTAACGGATATGGGTCTTCGCCATCGAGTTGTCGCTCATGTCAAGGACCTCGAAGGATTTACCGAGTTTTTCGATGAGCGCCTGTTTTTCGCTGTCTCCACTGGAGATCTCGATACCGACGAATATATGAGCCTCATCTTTTGGAGAGAGTCGGTAATTGAACTCGGTCACGGAGTGGTTGTCGAGGAGTTCACAGAACTTCAGAAAGCTTCCAGGCTCTTCAGGGATGGTGACCGCCACGATAGCCTCGGTGAGCTCTCCCAGATCAGCCCTTTCGGCGATATACCTGAGACGATCAAAGTTGACGTTTGCGCCTGAAACCACGGAGGCAATGTTTTTACCTTTTAGCCCATGCTCGAGGATGTATTTTTTGACTCCAGCGGTCGCAAGTGCCCCAGCAGGTTCAGAGACCGCACGCACATCCTCATAGATGTCCTTTATGGCTGCACACATTTCGTCGTTGCTCACCAAAACGACATCGTCAACGCACTGTTTTGCAATCTCGAAAGGCAACTCGCCGACCTGTTTCACGGCGACGCCATCGGCAAACCTTCCGACATCCTCAAGTATCACCCTCTCGTTACCCTTAAGTGCATTGTGAAGTGTCGCTGAATCTATAGGCTCTACCCCGATGACCTTGACTTTCGGTTTATAGTGCTTGATATAGCTCGCGATTCCAGAAATCAGGCCGCCGCCGCCGACAGGGACAAAAACCAAATCGACCTCTTCCAGTTGGGAGAGGATTTCTTTGGCTACCGTAGCCTGACCGGCGATAACGTCGATATCGTCATAGGGATGAATGAAGTTCAAGTCTTGCTCGGAACACAACTTGTTTGCATGCTGAAAGGCGTCATCATAGATATCGCCATGCAGGATCACCTCGGCACCCAGTTGCTGAACAGCCTGCACCTTGATTTTAGGTGTACTGCTCGGCATCACAATAACCGCCCTGATTTTCAATTTTTTTGCAGCCAAGGCAACGCCCTGAGCGTGGTTTCCTGCCGAAGAGGCGACCACACCCTTGATTTTCTGGGCATCGCTCAGTGAGCTCATTTTTTGGTAGGCACCTCTGAGCTTGAAGGAATGGATACTCTGTTCGTCCTCTCTCTTCAAATAGATCTGGTTGCCGAAGCGTTCACTTATCTGCACAGCAATTGACAGTGGCGTTACCTTAGCAACGTCATATACAGCACTGTTATCGGCCAGACTAATAATCTTGTTCATAGAGCTCCCTTAGGTAGCCTACACTGACAAATGAATGATTTGTCGGCTCACCCTTGATGATTTCAAAGGGTTGGTTTTCGTCTCCCAGATGGTCAAGCACAACTAATGCCCCTTCAAAAATTTGTTTCTTATTATACTCACTAAGCGTAACCACTGTCTTAAGTCCTGCCGAGGTTGCCGAGGTAAAGCCAATCCCTGAATCCTCGAATGCAATGCATTCATGACAACTTAAGCGCATTCTATCGAGAACATATTGATAAATGTCGGCGGCAGGCTTTTTAGCCTCTACAACATCACCTGCACCAATCACCTCGAACTTGTCGAGGGCAGAATCTCCAAGTGTGCTGGTCATTAGAGCTTCAACGTTTTCCAGAGTGGTCGTGGTTGCAATGCCGAGCCTGAGACCGTTCTCGATGGCCTCCTCAATGAGTCTATCCACACCGATCCTTAATGGGATATCGCCCTTAGTGACGCGGTCAACAAAGATCTCAGTTTTTTTGTTATGCATGTCAGCGATATCGTTGACGCTGAGATCTCTCTTTAACTCTGGATTGTAGTGGTTGATGTAATGGGCCAGTCTCTCCTTGCCGCCACTAACGGAAAGCAAATCGCTGTATAGTTCGCTGTCCCAGCGCCAGTCCAGCTCGAAGAGCCTAAAGGTCTCATTAAAAGCCCTCAGGTGACCATCATGCTCAGTATTAGCGAGAGTGCCGTCCACATCGAATATTAACGCTTCAAGTGCCATACTTGTTCAATAATTAAATTATAAAGATTAAAAAAAACATTGCTATTTTAGGCAATTTTTGGTAAAAACTACTTTTTTTTATCAACTTTCGAAAATGACTACAGAGCCAAACTTTAATGAGATACCGGCCTACATTCCCAAAAAGGGTGAAGATTTTATGTCAAAAGGCCAGATCAAGCACTTTATTCACAAGCTAAACGTTTGGCGCGATCAGCTAGTCTATGAAGCGGAAAACACCATCAACCATATCCAGGAAGACTCGACACCTGTCGCGGACATCAATGACAGAGCCACAATAGAGGAGGAATTCGCCCTCGAACTGAGGACTAGGGACCGTGAAAGAAAGCTTATCAACAAGATCGATAAGACACTCCACACAATTGACGTGGGTGACTATGGCTATTGTAAAACTTGCGGTATCGAGATCACTCTGAAAAGACTGGAGGCACGCCCGACAGCTGACAAGTGCATCGACTGCAAGACTATCTCAGAGAAAAAAGAGATCTAAAACCCAGGTCTTAGAAGTGTCGGTATGACTTTCTGGGGCCATCAAAGCCCTCGATCTGCAATCCCAAAGATTCGCTGACAACACCAATTCTGGTAATGTTGACGTTGCAAGACTCTGAGGCTATTTTTAAAGCCTCTTCTTTGCCTTCAGGAATTGTAAAACATAGCTCATAGTCATCACCGCCACATAGCGGAATGGACCAGTCATCGGTATCCTTGACGTGAGCATGCAGCGCTTCACTGACGGGTATTTTATCAACCTCTACAACGGCTCCCACTGAAGACGCTTCAAGGATGTGGGATAGGTCCTGCTCGAGACCATCGGAGACATCAATACAGGCACTCGCTAGGCTCTTCAGTGCCAAGCCCAGTTCCATTCTGGGTATCGGACAGTTGAGTCTTTCAAGCTCCTGATTGCTCGGCACGAAGTCATTGCTGAGCTTCCAGAAACAAAACCCTGCATCTCCAATGCTGCCAGAAACATAGACGCCGTCGCCTGGTTGTGCACCTGAACGCGTCAATGCCTTCGAGCTCTCAACGATACCGATCATGGTGATGGTGATGTTGAGCGGTCCTCTGGTTGTGTCACCACCAATTAAGCTCACCTCATAGCGCTCCGACAATTGCCTTAGTGAATCGGAAAACTCTCTTAACCAGGATCGATCTATTTTGGGTAGTGAAATCGCCAATGTGAAGTATTTGGCCTTTGCCCCCATTGCAGCGATATCACTCAAGTTGACTGCTAAAGATTTGTGCGCAATGTCTTTTGCCGGAGCGTTTTCGCCAAAGTGGATGCCTTCGGTTAGAGTGTCAGTTGTAGTCACCAGTTGATAGCCCTGCTCCAGGCTAAGGAGTGCCGCATCGTCACCCACACCCAATGCAACACTGGGATCTTCAATGGGCCAAGTGAAGTACTTGCGAATCAGGTCAAACTCGTTCATGAGAATATCTAGGGTTTGTTGGAGGTTTTAAGTCAGTTTTCATTAAGCCCTTTTAGATGTGCCTTGGTGCCTTCTGAGAGTGCCAACAGATCGTAGCCCCCTTCAAGAAAAGACAGGACCCTGCCGTCACAGTGCAGGTTTGCAATCTCTACAATGCTTTTTGTTAGGGTATAGTAGTCCTCCGATTCCAGATTAACGTTTGCCAGTGGGTCTCTTCTGTGTGCATCGAAGCCAGCCGAGATTAGGATCGCGTCTGGTTTAAATCTGTCTATGTTTTCTAGAATCCTTCCCTCGAATATATCTAAAAACTCATCACTGCCGGTGCCGGATTGTATTGGCGCATTAAAGATATTGCCTACTCCAGTCTCCTTTTCCGAACCCGTCCCTGGAAACAATGGGTGTTCGTGTATTGAGCCATAGGCAACGCTATTGTCGCTATAAAAAATTTCCTGCGTACCGTTGCCGTGGTGGACATCAAAGTCAATTATTGCAACCCTTCCAAGTTGATATCGGTTTTGTAAATATCTGGCAGTGACTGCAGCATTGTTCACAAAACAGAAACCGTTTACCCTGATAGTCTCGGCGTGATGACCTGGTGGACGGACGGCACAAAATATTCTTTTAGCGTTACCATTGATTAGATCATCTGCAGCTGCAATGCCTGCTCCGCAAGACCTCAATATTGCTTCCTTGCTGTGCTCACAAAGGAACGTGTCGGCATAAGGCTCTTTCTCGACACCGACAAGACCGGCATTCGGGATCATTGAGAAGATGGCATCAAGGTGTGGCTGTGGATGCACAGGATTGATTGTTTCAGTTGCTGCCAATGGCGCCTCTTTGATTTCTATATCGAGACCATCCAGCTCCTTGACTGACTCGAGAACAGTCTCCAAGCGCTCCTTTCTTTCCGGGTGATTGGGACCATTATCTTTGGCTAGACAGTCTGAATGCGTATAGACAATTATTTTTTCCACTTGCTCATCCTGGATTCGATTGATAAATTTCAAGAGTTTTTTTTAAATGTATTTTAAAGAAACTCTGCACTGCATTAAAACTCTTGGTATTTAATATTTTTATAACCTATAATTAATTGTCGTATATTTATAATATCAATGGGAGTAGTTATGAATCGCAACACGATGATTATCGGAGCTGTCGTAGTTCTTGTAATACTCTGGCTAATATTTTAGACCAGCACTTTACACGCAAAAATCTACATGTAGGCGTTCTCTTTGTAAGAGTGATCTGTAGCGTCTAGCACTGCAACAATCTCTGGGTAGAGTCCCTTGAGTTGTGTCTCTACACCCGATTTTAAGGTTAAATCAACAGAACTACAGCCCTGGCAGCCACCACCGAAGTTGAGAACCACTTCTTTCTTTTTGGTAATCTCCACCAATTCAACGAATCCTCCATGGGATGCCAGATTAGGGTTAATTTCAGTGACAATTGTAAACAATACTTTCTCTTCAAGTGGAGCGTCATCCTTAGGGGCCTCTCCCTTAGCGTTCGGTGCAGTGATGGTGAGTTTTTTGGTCGCACCATCTATTTTCATCGCAACCCTGGAATCCTTCAAGTACTCATTATTTGAGTCATCAATGTAGGCACTAAAGCCCTTGTAGGGGTACTCATTGTAGCTTTCAGGCAGATCATTGGTGATACAAAAATTAAATGTCACTGTGGCAACAGGGGTTCCCGCTTTTTCAACGTCCACTTTCAAGCCCAGGTCTTTTTCATCCTGCTGTTCAAAAAGCTCCGCAACGTAAATCTCCGCATCTTCTGTGATACTAAACATCTGGTCTCCTGAATACAATATTGTCGATTAGTCGAGTTTCTCCCAATCTCACAGCAGATATTATAATAATTTCGCTAGAAGATGTCGTAATTTGTGTAAGGTTATTTGCATTTAGAGCTTCAACATATTCAACATCAAAGACAGCATTCAAAGCGACTGCAGCTTGCTCAGTGGCAATTGATATGTCAGCACCACTTTGTATTGCCGCTTTTGTGTCGACGAGTTGTTGATAAAAAAGAGGAGCCTTGGCCCTATCTTCAGGTCTCAAGTAACTGTTTCTGGTACTCATCGCTAGGCCATCTGGCTCTCTCGCGGTTGGAACGGAAACAACAGTTGTTTCTATGTCTTGCCTTTCAACTAGAGATTTAATGATCAGTAATTGCTGGTAATCTTTTTCACCGAATACAGCATAATCAGGTTTGACAATGTCAAACAATCTAGCTACCACCTGGGCAACGCCATTGAAGTGTATGGGTCGAGAGATACCGCACAGTATCTTGCCCATTTCGCCGACATCGTAGTCATTTGAACTGCCATCCGGATAGATTTCATTATCCAAGGGAATAAACATTGCGTCTACTTTTGCCGCTTCAAGAAGTGCTTTGTCCTCTGACAGGGTTTTCGGGTAAGCTTCAAAGTCCTCATTCTCTGCAAACTGGGTTGGATTCACAAAGACACTAACCACAACCACATCTGAACACTCTTTTGCCTTTTCGATTAGCTTCAGGTGTCCTTCATGCAGACCACCCATTGTCGGCACTAGAGCTATGCTTAGACCATCTTCACGACAACTCTTTAAGCACTCTTCAAGAGGACCTATTTGCTCAAATACATGCATCAATAGCTCTCGCTGGTCGACGGGAATGTTCCTGCCTTGACTTCCTTGACGAAGCTGCTGATCGCCAAAGGAATCGTACCTTCAGTGCCTACAAAATTGCGCACAAAACGAGGTAGTTTGCCTTGGGTAATGCCGAGCATATCATAGCAAACCAGAACCTGTCCGTCACAGTCCCTGCCTGCTCCAATTCCAATCGTTGGAATGTTGAGTTTTGAGCTAATTTCTTTCGCTAAGGCACTTGGTATGCACTCCAAGACTAGTGAACTAACGCCTAAAGACTCAAGTAACAGGGCATCGCTCAAAATTAATTTTGCCGAGTTCTCGTCCTTGCCTTGTATTTTGTATTCGCTTGATTCAGCCACCTTCTGTGGCTGAAGCCCCAAATGTCCACAGACGTTAACATTGTTGGCGGATAAAACACGGAACACATCTTCGTGTTCTTGGCCACCCTCAATTTTGACCATATCTGCACCTGCATTGACTAAGTTTTGAGCATTTGTTAATGCCAACTCGCGACTGTCATAGCTCTGAAAAGGCATATCTGCAATCACGAGTGCTTGTTGGCAGGAATTTGCCACAATCTCGGTGTGGTATAGCATATCCTGAATATTGACTGAGCGCGTATTCTTGTGGCCTTGAATGACCATGCCAAGAGAATCACCGATCAGAACAACATCAACACCACAATCATCAATTAGTCTTGCCATTGAGGAGTCATAGGCGGTCAAGCAGGTAATCCTTTCTCCCCTTTCCTTGAATAAGCTTAAATCAGAATGTTTCATAATTTTTCGACGTCTGATGGTTCAATTCTTTCTAGCAAGTCTTTTAATGGACCAAGCAGAGGTAGCTTTAGTCCTGGTTCAATTTCAAACAAGGGCAACAATACAAAGGCCCGGTTAATCATTTCCTGGTGAGGAATGGTCAGCCTTTTGGTTGCCAAAATCTGGTCACCGTATAGCAGCATATCCAAATCAATCGTCCTCGAACCCCACTTGACCCTCCTCACTCGGCGCTGATTGTCCTCAATCTCTTGACAAAAGTTTAACAAATCAAGGGCACTCAAGTCAGTTTCAATTTTACACACTACATTGAGGTAGTTTGGCCCAGGCATATCCAGCAATGGTTTTGACTGGTAAAAACTTGAAACCGACAACAATGCTGTCTCTTTAGCTTCACTTAATGCCCTCAAAGCCTCCTCTATCTGCTCTTTTGGTCCTTTTAAGTTAGAGCCTAAACCGATATATACTAGCAATGAATTATTGTTCCTATGTGTTCACCTGAATACATTCTGGTTAGAACCTCTTCTTCCCTTCCCCAGGCTATATGGGTAGGCGTTTCTGATTTTGCCGCCTGCTTCGCAGCCATCACTTTTGAGTGCATTCCTCCAGAACCCAGAGAGCCACTGGTTTTGCCAGCTACTTGCTCTAGTTTTTCGTCGTCAAAGCGAATCTCGTGAATCAAGTTTGCTTCACTGTTGTTACGAGGATCATCATCAAAAACACCCTTCTGGTCCGTCAGAATGATAAGCCTATCAGCACTAATTAGGTTTGCTACAAGAGCGGCCAAGGTGTCATTATCACCAAATTTAATTTCTTCAGTAGCAACGGTATCATTTTCATTAATAACTGGAACTGTGCCAAGCTCTAATAAATTCTCTAATGTCGAGGATATATTCTCAAAGCGGTTGGCATCGGTTAAATTGTCCTGAGTGAGGAGTACCTGTGCTGTATGAATGCTGTGCTTTGCAAAAAGATATTCATAAGCCTGAATCAGGCCCATTTGACCAACAGCAGCAGCAGCCTGTAGCTTATGAATATCATTTGGTTTTTCTGTCCAGCCGAGGCGTTTCATACCCTCAACAATTGAACCACTCGAGACCAGAATAATATTAATATTTTGTGTTTGTAGGTCAACAATTTGTTCAACCCATCTGGCAATTAATTGTTTGTCGATTCCCTTGCCATTGTTAGTCAACAGCGCAGAACCAATCTTCACAACCCAACACTTATTTTTCATCATTTTCTCGCTCAATTAATTCAGATAATCCAAATACCAAGGATTTACAACCAAGACCATTTAATGCCGATATGTTAAACGCTTTTCCTTTGTATTTGACCTTTTTCAAAAACTTATTGATGACCTTATTGAGATTCTCCTTTTCAATCAGATCGACCTTGTTGATGGCGAGTATGCGAGGCTTGGCAAAAAGCCCTTCATCGAATTTCTTCAACTCCGACTCAATAGTTAAATAGTTATCAACCGGGTTGGAACCGTCAGCTGGCAAAATATCAACAACGTGTAACAATACTCTTGCTCTTGAAAGGTGCCTCAAAAATTCAAATCCCAGGCCCGCGCCCTCACTGGCCTTTTCTATTAGACCAGGTATGTCAGCCATCACAAAATGTTGTGAACCAGCCTTTACTACGCCTAAGTTTGGATGCAATGTGGTAAAGGGGTAATCAGCAACTTTAGGTCGAGCTCCAGAGACTTGCCTAATAAGGCTGGACTTTCCGGCATTAGGCATGCCCAAAAGCCCAACATCCGCCATGACACTCATCTCCAGGCCTATCTCTCTGATTTCACCAGGAGTGCCTGGAGAGGTTTGTCTAGGGGCACGATTGATAGAAGATTTAAACCTCGCATTACCCAAACCGTGAAAACCGCCTTTTGCGACTAAAAGGTCTTGTTCATGAGTAGTAATCTCACCAATCACTTCATCAGTCTCTAAGTCAATTACTTTGGTTCCCAATGGAACCTCAACATACAGGTTGTCCGAAGATTTTCCTCGCCTATCCTTGCCCATGCCAGGTTGTCCGTTTTTTGCTCTGTATAAGCGTTTATAACGGAATTCACTGAGCGTATTTAAGCCTTCTTGACCACGGAAAAAAACACTTCCACCATCGCCACCGTCGCCACCGTCGGGGCCGCCATCTGGAATGTATTTTTCACGTCGAAAACTGAGGCAGCCCGCACCACCTTTTCCGGCCTCCACCTTAACGCTTGCTGAGTCTACAAATTTCATAAGTACAGTAGTTAGAATATCTCAATTAAGTTTATTTTTTGTTCGACCATTCGGAGTCTTAACAAGCACCTAAAAAAACAAAATAGACGCCATAAAAGTTACGTGAAAAAGCTATAATAGTAGGCAATTATTATACCTTTTTTCCTTATCAACAGCTCTGCACAAATAATACAAATCGATACAACCCTAAAACGAAAGATAGGATATTAAAAGCATTAGATGAACAGACTGATATACACACTACTGCTTTATCTTGGTCTACCAATAGCAATCCTTAAATTAGTAGTGAAAGAGCGGAAGAGCCCTTTTTGGAAAGTTAAACTCAAAAATCAGCTAGGCTTTGTCACTAAAACCGCAAGCAAGGCAATCTGGGTTCATTGCGTCTCGGTAGGAGAATTTAATGCGGCTAGACCACTAATTGACCGACTATTGGACATCTATCCTGAACACAGACTGGCAATTACCACAACTACCATCACTGGCGCTGAAGCAGTAAGGAATCATTATAAGAATCGGGTAATGCATTACTTTTTCCCTTTTGATTTGCCTTCTATTGTGGGCCCTTTTATTAATAAAATTAATCCCGTTGCTTGTATCTTACTGGAGACGGAAATATGGCCCAATCTCATAAACAATCTCAATAAAAAAGCCATACCTGTAATGCTTGTCAATGCCCGTCTATCAGAGCGCTCGCTCAACAAATATCAAAAAATTTCCTCCAATCTCGTTCAAAAAACGATCAATCAGTTGACATTAATAGGCTCTCAAAACGAGCGCTCAAGCGAACGTTTTTTATCACTTGGCGTGTCACCAGATAAGGTCGTTACAGTTGGTAATCTAAAGTTTGACAGCAAGGAAAAAGACAATCCCAGCACAACCCAATCATTACAACAAATGATTGGCCAAAGACGTGTTGTCGTTTTTGCAAGCACGCGTGCCGGGGAAGAGAGAAAAATTTTAAAAAGTTATGTCAATACTAAAGACAAATTTGATGCACTCATGATTGTCATCCCAAGACATCCTCAGCGTTTCGACGAAGTTTTTAATCTAATAGTTGACAGCGGTCTTGATGTAAAAAGACGGTCGCAGGGACTGAGCTGCGATGAAAACACCCAGGTGTTGCTTGGGGATAGCATGGGAGAGCTGTTGTCATATTACAGTGTTTGTGATATTGCCTTTATCGGCGGTAGCCTTATAGATACCGGTGGACAAAACATGCTTGAAGCGGCAGCTTTATCGAAACCGATATTGTTTGGTCCAAGTGTTTTTAACTTTGAACAGATTGCACAGCTACTCTTGGAAAAAGGCGCTTCAATTCAGGTCGATGATGCAGATGGCCTTATGAAGACCATATCCAGTCTACTTCTGGATGATGCCAAGAGAAAGGAACTGGGTGAAAATGCGAAAAACTTACTTGAAAAACATCGCGGCGCAGTGGACCGTTTGCTGAAACTGATAATACCTAATATAAGTTAAATCGTTTCATAAGACTGCTATTGAAAAAAACTCTCTAATTAAGCGCCTTCTTTTATATAAATTTCACTGTCATTTTTCAAGAATTCATTAGATTTTTTATCCATTTCAACTTGAATCTCCTGAATTTTCTTAATTTCCTCACTATCCAAACCTTTAATATCCTGAGAAATTTTCATTGAGCAGAACTTGGGCCCACACATAGAGCAAAAATGGGCAGTTTTAGCCGCCTGTTTTGGCAGCGTTTCGTCATGAAAGCTTCTGGCGGTATCAGGATCAAGGGACAAATTAAATTGGTCTTCCCACCTGAACTCAAATCGTGCCTTGGAGAGCGCGTTGTCACGTATCTGTGCTCCAGGGTGTCCTTTTGCCAGATCTGCGGCATGTGCCGCAATCTTGTAGGTAATAATTCCTGTCTTCACGTCATCTTGATTAGGCAAGCCTAAGTGCTCTTTAGGGGTCACATAACAAAGCATAGCACATCCATACCAACCGATCTGTGCAGCACCAATAGCAGATGTAATATGGTCGTAGCCTGGTGCGATGTCAGTTGTCAGAGGACCTAAAGTATAAAAAGGCGCTTCGCCACACTCTTCTAATTGCTTTTCCATATTATCTTTAATCATATGCATTGGGACATGGCCTGGTCCTTCAATGAAGGTTTGAACGTCATGTTTCCATGCGATTTTTGTGAGCTCTCCGAGTGTTTCAAGTTCACCATATTGAGCCTCGTCATTGGCATCAGCTATGCAGCCTGGTCGTAGCCCATCGCCCAATGAAAAAGTAACATCATAGGCTTTCATAATTTCGCAGATGTCTTCAAAGTGGGTATAAAGAAAGCTTTCAGTGTGGTGAGCAAGGCACCACTTAGCCATAATTGAGCCGCCACGAGAAACGATTCCCGTAACTCTATCCATAGTCAAAGGAACATACTTGAGTCTAACGCCTGCATGGATTGTAAAGTAGTCAACGCCTTGTTCGGCTTGCTCAATTAAGGTGTCTCTGAATATTTCCCAAGTCAAATCCTCTGCGACACCTTTGACCTTTTCAAGGGCCTGATAAATAGGAACAGTTCCTACAGGCACTGGTGAGTTTCGAATAATCCATTCACGAGTTTCATGAATGTTCTTACCCGTCGAGAGATCCATAATTGTATCGGCACCCCAACGAATGCCCCAAACCATTTTTCCAACCTCTTCATCAATTGAAGAGCCGAGTGCTGAGTTACCAATATTGCCATTAATTTTAACCAAGAAGTTTCGACCAACAATCATTGGCTCGGTTTCAGGATGATTGATGTTATTGGGAATAATCGCGCGCCCTCGAGCAACCTCATCTCTAACAAACTCAGGTGTTATTATTTCCGGGATTGCAGCACCAAAGCTTTCACCTTGATGTTGACCAATTTGGTCATTATATTCCTGTATACGACAATTCTCTCTAATAGCAATGAACTCCATTTCTGGTGTAATGATGCCCTTCTTTGCATAGTGCATTTGAGTAACATTTTTTCCTTTTTGAGCTCTCCTTGGTGGCTTCAGATGCTCAAACCTCAAATCATCAAGTTTCTTGTCTTTAAGGCGTTCATTGCAGTAACTTGAACTAAAACCGTCAAGTACTTCCGTGTCACCACGTTCTTCAATCCAGTTAGTTCGAAGAGATTCAATGCCATACCTAAAGTTTATTGATTTGGTTGGATCAGTATAAGGTCCAGAAGTATCATAAACATGGACCGGTTCATTTTTTTCAGCCAAGTCACCAATCGTATCAGTGAGATTAATTTGTCTCATGGGAACAAGGATGTCATCACGCGACCCCTTAACAAAAAATTTGCTTGAATTTGGTAAAGGCTTTATAAAGGTTTCATTGACGGTGGACAGACTGGCAAGTGTTTCGGAAGATTGTTTCATTATTGTATAATTTGGTTAAAATTACTTTGATTAGAAGAGATGTCCATTTTAACTCATAGACCAAGAAGAATGAGAAAACACGAATTTAATCGTTCATTAATTCGTGAAAATTCTCTCAGTACCGATGACCTGATTTATCCGCTCTTTATTGTTGAAGGAATCAACAAAAGGGAAACTATAGAATCGATGCCCGGAATTGAGCGACTCAGCATCGATCAATTGATGATTGAAGCAAGAGAGATTGTTGATTTAAAAATTCCAGCAATCGCTTTGTTTCCTGTGATTGCAGCTGAAAAAAAATCACTTGAGGCAGGAGAGTCATACAACTCAGATGGCCTCGTTCAAAAAGCCGTCAGAGAGCTAAAGAGAAACTTCTCAGAATTAGCAGTCATCACCGACGTCGCTCTAGACCCGTTTACAAGTCACGGCCAAGATGGACTTATAAACAATGACGGCTATGTAATGAACGACGAAACGGTCGACGTACTTATTAAGCAGGCCATATCACACGCCAAGGCTGGCGCTGATATTGTTGCCCCCTCAGATATGATGGATGGCAGAATTGGCGCCATTCGAGAAGCACTTGAGGAGGAGGGACTTGTACACACGAGCATTCTGGCTTATTCTGCGAAATATGCCTCCTCCTTTTATGGCCCATTTAGAGAAGCTGTTGGATCTTCAGGTAGCCTCGGCTCATCTGATAAAAAAACCTATCAAATGGATCCCGCCAACTCTAATGAGGCACTTCGTGAGGTTGAACTTGACATTGCAGAAGGTGCAGATATGGTTATGATCAAACCGGGCCTTCCCTATCTTGATGTACTTTCCAACGTTAAACAAGCATTCGGCATGCCCACTTTCGCATATCATGTCAGTGGTGAGTACTCAATGCTCAAAGCTGCCAGTCAAAATAACTGGATTGACGAAAAATCCTGCGTCTTAGAAGCCTTACTTTGCTTTAAAAGAGCTGGAGCCGATGCCATCCTTACGTACTATGCAAAAGAAGTCGCCATGTGGATCAATAACAAGTGACGAATCTGTTTTGAATAAACTATCCAATCAATAAAATAAATGTCACAAAAAACAGCTTTTTTCGTAATCTCACTAATTGTAATATTTTTTATTGGCTACTATTACGCCAAAATCAACCTCGAATCATCAGAAGCCAATATTGATGTCTCCAATACGCCTTCTAGTTTCAATGAATTACAGGAAGAGCTCTCTGAAACCATAGAGAATAAAAAAGAGCTTCAAAGTCAACTAAGTGTCCTCAATAGCCAACTCATCATTACTCGCGCTGAACTAAAAACTGTGCAGCAACAATTAATTCTTTCTTCAAGCAAATCTAAAGTTTTTGAAGATGAATTAAGTCAAATAGACGACGCCCGAAAAGCAAACAGACCTCTTCAGGAAGGGATCACAACTGCTAACAATAATCTAATAAATATGGCAAAAGAACTCCAACAAGTCAAAAATGAATTACAATTAGTTGAAGACAAATTAAAATCTTCAGAAGTAGAGTTGGAATTAGCTGAATTTGAGTTACAGTTAGCTGAAGAAAAATTAGAGCTGAATAAAGATATTAAATACTAGGAGTGGAAAATTATGCCGGGACCATTTGAACTTGTTATTATTCTAGCAATTGTAATACTTATTTTTGGTGGTAAGCGCCTCAAAAATCTAGGTAGTGATCTTGGTGGTGCAATCAAAGGCTTCAAGTCATCCGTGAAGGATGCTGAAGCAGAGGAAGAAGAGGCTATAGAAGTCGAAGAAATTGATGACCACGAAGAAGCTGAAATTGAAACATCAGATGATACTTCTGAAGAGAACCCTGAAAAATAACTCCGCAAGAGAACAATAAACTATATTAATATTAATGAGCTCTAACCAAGCCTCGCTTTAACGTCTGGCATCGGTTTAGCAAAAAGCACCAGTATATTGCCGACAATAATCAAAACAACTCCAACTAAGCCAGTCCAACTCCATTGATAGTCTTCAAAGAAAGTTGATATCAACAAAGCAATAACAGGGGTAAATACATTGACATAAGAGGCTTTATCAGCACCAATATTACCGACTAACTTAAGATAGACTCCAAAACCCAATACAGATGCCACTATAGCTAAATATAATAGTGAAAGAACATAACTGGAGCTGGTACTAAATCCAAAGCTAATATCGCTTATTGCTACATAGCTCACAACCATAATTGAGCCATAAAGCATACTGAAAGCGTTACTTTGTAAAAGTGGCATTTTCCGTGCTTGCATCTGTCCAGAAAACAACATACCGATTGAGGCAAAAAAAGTAGCAAGCAAAACCCAAATAAAGCCTTTTACAACTCCAGTTTCTATTGACCACTGGGTAGTACTTAGTTCATTTGAAAATATTATCCCCAGACCAATAATTCCAACTATAGCACCTACTAAAATGGGCAGTCTAATAGGCTTTCTAAAAAATATAAAACCGTTAAAAACCGTAAAAAGTGTTAGAGTAGAAAAGATCAGACAGACCATTCCGGATGTCAAGTAAAAACTGCCAAAGTAGGCACAAATATAGTTAATACAAAATAGAAAGAATCCCAGAATAAGCCAATCTATATGACTACGCCAAGAAAAGGAAAGTTTTTTGCCACGAATCAAACACCAAATAAACAATATAGTAGAAGCCAGCAAAAACCGCCATGCTATAGAAGCTTGGGGAGCGACATCACCCAACTGAAAGGTGATTGCGAACAAGAAGTCCCCCAGCAAAATAAAACTAAAAAATAAAGGGCTATATTCACGGGAGATAAAAAACCACTAAATATTCTAAAAGTTGCTTTTTAGTTAACTCTATTAGAAATTAAGTCAGTCACAACTCCCGGCTCAGCCAAGGTGGAAGTATCCCCTAATTCATCATAATCATTTTCTGCTATCTTTCTCAATATGCGTCTCATGATTTTTCCTGACCTTGTTTTCGGCAAACCTGGAGAGAATTGAATTTTATCAATCGTCGCGATTGGGCCTATTTCTTTTCTTACCAAAGCCACTAAATCTTGTTTTAGATTTTCGTCGCCTTCAGTGCCTGCCATGAGTGATACATACGCATAGATGCCCTGACCCTTGATTTCATGGGGCATACCAACAACCGCAGCCTCACTGACCTTTGCGTGAAGAACGAGGGCCGACTCAATTTCTGCCGTTCCTAGTCGATGACCGGATATATTTAAAACGTCATCCACCCTACCAGTAATCCAGTAATAACCGTCCGAATCACGCTTAACTCCGTCACCGGCAAAATATTTGCCCGGATAGGTTGAAAAATATGCCTCCATAAAGCGTTCATGATTGTTGTAAAGCGTCCTCATCTGTCCAGGCCAAGAACGAGCAAGCACTAGAATGCCTGATGCTTCTCCTTCTAAAACTTCACCAGCCTCGCTAACAACTTGAGGTTCAATACCAAAAAATGGCTTCGATGCTGAACCTGGTTTTAGAGGTGTTGCAAAAGGCATCGGTGTAATCATATGACCACCGGTTTCGGTTTGCCACCAGGTATCGACAACGGGGCATCTGTCTTCACCAACAATATGGAAATACCATTCCCATGCTTCAGGATTGATAGGCTCGCCAACGGTTCCCAAGATTCTTAAACTTGACCTAGAAGTTTTTTGAACAAGTTCATTTCCTGCCCCCATTAAAGCCCTAATTGCTGTAGGTGCAGTATAAAAAGTATTGATCTGATGTTTGTCAACAACTTGCCAGAAACGTGAAGCATCTGGGTAATTTGGGACACCTTCAAACATTACTGTAGTGGCACCATTAGCTAGTGGTCCGTAAACAATATAGGAATGACCGGTAACCCAGCCGACATCAGCAGTGCACCAGTAGATGTCTCCTTCCTGATAATCAAATGTATATTTGTGCGTCATTGCAGCATAAAGTAGGTAACCTCCAGAGGTGTGGAGCACTCCTTTTGGCTTGCCGGTTGAACCCGAGGTGTAGAGAATAAATAGCGGATTTTCTGCTTCAAACATCTCACAAGGATAGTTCGTAGAAGCATTCTTCACAAGATCGTGATACCAAATATCTCTCTCATTCCAAGTCACTTTACCACCGGTCCTTTCAACAACCACTATCGCATCGACACAATCACAATCCCTTGTGGCCTGATCCACATTAGCCTTTAAAGGTATATTCTTACCTCCACGCACTCCTTCATCAGCTGTAATAACTATTTTGCATTTACTGTCAAGAATCCGATCTCGCAAGGCTTCAGGTGAGAAGCCACCAAATACAACCGAATGCATTGCTCCAACTCTCGCACATGCAAGCATCGCGATAGCTGCCTCTAGAATCATAGGCATATACAAACAAACCCGGTCGCCTTTAACCACACCTAGTTCTTCTAAACCATTTGAAAACTTGCAAACCTTTTCATGTAATTGACCATAGGTTATCGATTCACTTGAGTTCGGATCATCGCCTTCCCAAATAATTGCCACCTGCTCTGCACGCTCAGGGAGATGACGGTCTATGCAATTGTATGAGACATTTAAAGTAGCACCCTCAAACCAGGCAATCTTTCCTTTAGCAAAATCAACATCTGAAACCTTATCCCACTTTTTTTCCCAATCGATAAAAGTTTCAGCCTGTTCTGCCCAAAAGTTTTCTGGATCATTCATGGAACGTTCATACATAGACTCATAAGTCTCTGAATCGATCAATGGAGTCCTGTCAGTTTGGATGATTGGATATGTCATTGAATTTCTCTCAATTTTGATATATGAAAAAAACTATGTTACCAAATCACTGAAAAGTATTAGAAAGAAATATATTGATTTTTTTTAGTTAAAAAAAATGACGCATTGCGTCATTTTTGTTTGTTCAACAACAAAGGATTTACTCGGACTCTTTCTCTATCTGTATATCATCACTTTCAGTATCCAGAGTAGCTTCGGATAGTTCTTCAGTAACTTCACTCATTTTAGCTTCTTCCGAAAGCCTATCTTGAGCATTTAGCTCCTCTTCCATTGCATACTCTTCAGTCAAAATAGAAGCATCGATTAACCCAGCTTCAATTTCCCTCAAAGCCAGCACCGTCGGCTTATCTTTTCCAACATCAAGTGTCGTTCTATAACCACCAGAATTCAGTTGATGGGCACGTTTTGCAGCCACCAATACCAATTCAAATCTATTCTCAACTTTGTCCAAACAATCTTCTACTGTTACTCTTGCCATAATCTTAAATATCCTTTCTAGCTCAGATGATAAAATGGACTAATTTTACGTGATTTCTCCCAAAATGGAAAGACTTATTGTCCTTGATACAGAGACTACCGGTATTAAGCCATCAGAAGGTCACCGTATCATAGAAGTGGGTGCCGTAGAGATACTGGATAGGGAAATAACGAGTACCGAGTTTCAAAAATATGTGCAACCAAACAGAAAGGTCGGTGAGTCTGTTAACATTCATGGTATTACGGATAAATTTTTAATCAACAAGCCTCAATTCAATCAGATTTCCGATGACCTTCTGTCTTTTATCGAGGGTGCAACATTAGTAATACATAATGCACCTTTCGATTTGGGTTTCCTTAACAATGAACTGAAAATTATTGGCATCAAAGAAAAGATTGAGAACTTTTGCCCTATCATCGACACATTGGAGTTGTCTAAACAGCAGCGTCCCGGAACTATGCATAACTTAGATGCACTATGTCGACGTTTTGGAATTGATACAAGCGCACGTACCAGACATGGTGCCCTTCTAGATGCTCAAATTCTGGCCCAAGTTTATCTAGCAATGACTGGCGGCCAATCAAACCTTTTTCATGAAGACGCTACAACCGAATCAAATCAAAGTGATCCATTGTTAATTAAGAGACTTCAAGAAAACCCAGATAAAATCAAAGTCATCTATGCAAACAAAGACGAAATTAATGCTCACGAAAATTATTTTAAAAACTAATCAAATCTAGGGGATTAGGGATTGACTAAGGAAGCTATCAAAGTATAATTACACACTCTTTCGGAGTGTAGCGCAGCTTGGTAGCGTATCTGGTTTGGGACCAGGTGGTCGGGGGTTCAAATCCCTCCACTCCGACCAAGAATTATTGATTAAATGTGTTAACCTAAACTTTATTAAAGCAAAGTTATTGCGCCCATAGCTCAGCTGGATAGAGCAACGGCCTTCTAAGCCGTAGGTCATACGTTCGAATCGTATTGGGCGCACCATTTTCTAATGTTATGGCGGGAA
>Ga0208522_1000797_pt1 | contig 21070 bp, 14 predicted proteins | sample ETNtaG_25_FD_185763 | JGI IMG/M metagenome (GOLD analysis project Ga0208522, IMG submission 185763) | Marine microbial and viral communities from oxygen minimum zone, Eastern Pacific Ocean - ETNP201302SV86 (SPAdes) (version 2) | ecosystem: Environmental > Aquatic > Marine > Oceanic ... | reverse complement strand
CACCTTTAGAATCGGAAACTACGAGGTCTAATGTTATAGATTTTAGTTCATCATTATTTATTTGTTCAATGACAACTCCTGAACAAGTGAGTGTATCTCCAATCTGGGTCATGGAAGAAAACTGTACGCTAAATTCCTGGATTACGGTCTGTTGTATAATATTAGTCAGTGCGCGGCCTAAATAAGCCATGACTAGCATACCATGAGCAATAACATCGGGAAGGCCAGATTTCTTTGCAAAATCCAAATCAATATGAATCGGGTTATGATCACCTGACGCTCCAGCGTAAAGAGCCAGTGTTGTACGGGATATGGGTTCCAAGGTAAGATGAGGGATTCTGTCCCCAACTTTTACGGTATTATAGTTCCAGTTTTCCATAATTTTATCGTACCACCAGGGTAGACGATGTTTTTGCGACCTTGTTTTGTTTCTGATTTTTGAAATGGGATTCAAAAACTACGAACTGCAATGTTCCTTCCTTCTTATCGTACATATTTGCAATCTTGCTGTCCATGGTTATCGTATCACCGGCATACACGGGTTTGTGATAGCTGTACATTTGTTTGGCATGGAGCAATCGCTCCATTTTAATGTTCAGGTCTTCCAGATATTGGTAAGGTTTTTCCTGCTCCATAGCGACCGTAGTGAGAAATGTTGGAGGGGCAAGAAGGGATGGATGCCCCTGAGCCACGGCATAAGCTTCATCAAAGTATAAGGGATCTGTCTGCCCAGTAGCTTTTGCAAAAAACTTCAGGCGCTGTTTCTCCACATTAAATACTACAGGAGGATATTTTTTACCAATTAATGCTCTATTAAGCATGTGCTGTTCATCGGCTAAAAGTTTTCTCCTGATTCTGCCATATCAAGAAGCAGTTTTGGTGGAGAAAAACGGTTGCCGTATTTTTCTGCCAGTTCCTGAGCACGGTCTCGAAAAGGAACAATACCATAATCCTTGACAAACTGCAGTGTACCGCCTTTAAAAGATGGGAAACCCCATCCCAAAATACTCCCAATATTGGCATCAGCCACGGATGTGAGTACACCTTCTTCATAGCAGCGGATTGTTTCCACTGCCTGAGAAAAATAAAACCGGTCCATTATTTCATCTTTTGAAACCTGGTTTTTAGAAGGAGGGAAGTGTTTTTCAAGATCAGGCCATAGATATTTTTTCTCGTTTTCAGGATATTCATAAAATCCACCACCGCCTGCTCGGCCGGTCCGTTTTGCTTCTTTTGTCATAAAATCTATGACCGGGTCCCAGGGGCCTGTTGTACATTCTTTTCCTTCGGTTTCCAAGTCTCTCCAGGTTTGGTCCCGTATGTGTGCTGCCAGTCCGATATTGATTTCATCAATCACTGCCAGAGGACCAACAGGATATCCAGCCTGCTTGCCTGCTTCTTCAATCGTTTTCGGGTTATTCCCTTCTGCCAACAGTGCCATACCTTCGCATATATAGCGATCAAACACACGAGATGTATAAAATCCGCGGCTATCATTGACAACAATTGGGCTCTTTTTAATTTTTAAAACAAAATCAAAAGCTTTGGCCAGGGTTTCAGGGCTAGTTTTTTTGCCTTTGATAATTTCAACAAGTTTCATCTTATGTACAGGAGAAAAGAAATGCATACCTATAAATCTTTCAGGCCTAGATGATTTTTTTGCCAGGGAAGTGATTGGAATAGTGGATGTATTAGAAGCAAATACGCCATTAGGATCCATGAAAGATTCCGACTGCTCTGTTACCTTGCTTTTTAATTCACGGTCTTCAAATACAGCTTCAATGATAAGGTCACAGCTGTCAAGTTTTCTGTAATTATCCGTAGGGGTGATGCGGTCTAAGGTTTGGTCTATTTTTTCCGGAGTAACCAACCCGCGCTTTAAACCATCTTCTAAAATCGATTTAATACGAGCTAAACCTTTATCTGCATTTTCTTGGGTGGCATCAGTCATTACTACGTCCATACCTGCCAATGCAGTCACATAGGTAATTCCATGACCCATGAGCCCTGAGCCTAAAACTCCCACCTTGGACGTTATAGTGGGTCCTACATCGGCAGGACGGCTGGAACCTGAATTCAAATCATTCATTGGAAAATATAAACATTGGTATTAGTAATTAACCCATTCCATCTAGGATACAAGTGACAAATTAATCATAAAAAAACCTTCATTTCTGAAAGCTTTTTTTAAATCCAGATTTTTGAGACCTTTTTAAATATTCTGAATTAGAATTTTGTTTGTAATCTTAAAATCATGATCCGGCCCAGGGATGGACCGCCAATAATCTCAGTGTGTTTGTGGTCTAACAGGTTTGCAACAGTGAAATTCATCTTTAGGTATTTATTGAGTTCATAGCCTAAATGAATGTCAAATATTGTATAGGGATTTATATTTCCAAAATAGATGCCTGATGACCATTTAAACCCATCTACATATCGGGCATTCAATGAAGCGGTGGCAGGCCAGCGCCTTGGGTTATATTGGAATTTCATCCCGGCTTTATGCCGAGGTGCATTAATGGGATCTTCAGAATTTGTAATAGGATTAAAAAATTCTGTCATGCCCAGGTGAGAATAAGTCAGGTCCAGCGACCACTCCAGGTCTATGAGAGCTGTTATGCTTGCATCAAAACCCCACATGTCTACTTCGCCATAATTGATGTATCCAACCACCACGGGTGGGGTGTAACCTGGAATCGTATCCATGGCAATTACACCTTCTATGGCTCCGCGCCAGTGGTTAAATGACTCGTCATAATCTTCCTGATCAACGATAATATTATTGGCGATATCCTCGATCGTATTCATAAGGCTATCTCCATCATAATCTGTCTCAAGAACTGATTTTTCAATAACAATAGGCGTAATAAAGGTCACGGGACTTACAAAACTGCTGTAATGGCTTGTATAAAGATCCAGAGTTCCAAATATGCGATCATTTAGTCTACCTTTATACCCCAGTTCCCAGGATTTAACAATTTCAGGTTCAATCTCAGGTAAGTCATTAACTGTTTTTCCGTAGAACCCTTCGATTTTTGGATCAGTGGATGGATAAAAGAATATGGTTTCGCTTGTATCTACCGGTACATATGCGCCTTCATATGGTTTATAATAGTAGGGATTTCCCAATGGATCTCTTGGAAAAACATACCCACCATCAGCCCCTCGCGCATACACTTTAAAGACAGAAACACGGGTCACAAAAATATCCAGGAATAAAGCCTGGTTTGATGGAGTGTTGAAGGCCGTGGCCCATGTTAACCTGAAATTCTGGTTTTCTTTTGGACGATAAACCAATCCAACCTTTGGTGAAAGTTGGATCCCATCAGTTTTGTCAAAATTGAATTTCCAATCAAATGGGCTGTATCCTGTTCCATAACCCTGATTGTTAAACTGAATCATGTCTGAAAGACGATCATGGATATCAAACCGGGTAGCCTGGATAAATTCCCAATTTTTATTCATTTTCCAATTAACCTGGTAATAAGCACCCAGTTCATTTACAGTGTAACGGTTATCTTCAGCGGCTTCATCAATCCCTTCATCAATGTTCTCGTCGATCTTTCCATCGCCATCATTATCTTTTCCATCCGCATACACAAAAAATTGTTGTCCCCCAAGCCATTGCACCCCTGGCTCAATCATTTCACCTCGCTCAAATTGACCACTTCCATCAGAATCTACATAATCGGGCATTCCATTACCGTTGATGTCATCAAAATCATCACTGTCACCATCATTATCCAATCCATCAGCAATAGCACCTAAAACAGCATCAATTCCAGCAGAATCTAAAGGCTCTGAAAATTGTGACAGATCATCTGTGTCCCATCGGGTGTACCCTTCGCCATCGTCGTACCAGGTGTTATCATTTTTATCATCAAAAATGTAGGGTGATCCGGCTTCCCCATCTCCATTGTTATCCCGCCTATCTGTATAATTTTTATCGGATAAGATGGTGCCACGCGTATCAGGCATGGTCAAGAAATAATCCACACCCCATACAAAACGTATGTCACCGTTTTTCCATTCATTCACATGCTGAAGCTGGGCACTGAATTTCTTGGATCGGTCATAAATGATGCTTCCTGTTGCAAGATTTCGGGTAGGATGGTTTGGATCTCCAGAGTAACTGGAATTCAGGTAGCTTTGGAAAAAGAAATTTTTATATCGAGCCTTTCCCTGGTAGTAGCGATAGATCCAGCCATCTGCCAAATATCGGGCGATCCCTGTAATGTTAATATTTCGTGCCCAGGCAAACCCGTGGGACATGCTTACCACCAGGTCAGGGTTTGGTTCCCAGTCCAGACGGAGATCATACCGATAATTTCTAACCTTGAACTCTGGATAATCATTGATACCATCATCATTGGCATCTTTATAAATATTACTGAGACCACCATAGTTCACTCCAAAATCCTTTTCATCAAACTCATCCACTCCATTTTCCCCTGGGCTGGGCTGACCATCTCCATCCAAATCATTATTACTAAAAATATCCCAGATCGGGACACTCTCTCCATCAATTATTTCTGTGTTGCCATTCAGATTTTCAAATGTTTCCCCATCCCATATACCGTTTCCTTCTCCATAATCAGGTGGAATATCGCCATCATCATCATAATCGCCATCACCATTTAGATCATCGGCAGGGATTCCATCCAGACCAAAATCTAACAAAACCAGGGTGCCAAAAATATCTGCATACCCTTCCCCAACATCGGCATCATACATTCCATTCCCGTTTAAGTCTACGAAAGGTTCAAAAGGTATATCATAGGCGTTTCCTAATGCATCCTTATAGAGTCCCCAATCATTATCATCATCCATTCCATTTTCACCCCAATCATCATTGTAGATTCCATTCCCATTTGTATCAAATACAATATTGCCTTCGGAGTCATACCTGTAATTACCAAACCCAAATTTGTGTGTTGAGTCTAAAACGCTCCACGTAGAATCAGGAGATGAGTAATTGGTGGTGGTTGGTTCCAAATTAACCAAGTTAGTTGTACTCCCAAATCGGTCTAACCATGCACTGCCTAGTTCATCACTTTCATCTATAAGTCCATCCCCATCATTATCAACACCGTCTACCCAGGCTTCTTCTTCATCATCGATTCCTATATCAATTTGCTCATCAATGTATCCATTTCCGTCGTTATCGATCCCATCCGCATAATAATAACCAAGTTTTTCTGCTGTAACGAACCAAAGTACTTTTCCACTTTCCAATGTATACCGATTAAATTCATCATTGGCAGCTTCATTAATCATTTCCTGGCTGATAACAGGGGATCCGTCTTCCCCGCCAACTGATGCTATACCATCTCCCCAATAAAACCCCACCCAGGATTCGTCAGCACCATCCACATGGTCAATCATGGCTTCTGTAAATATGGGATTACTGGTTTCTGTTGAAAGTCTACCGCCTCTGTCTAATCTATCATGCTTCAAATTTGATCGTCCAATGAAAACGGGATCATGGCCTTCATGTTCATCTGGGTTAAAATGGGTCCAGTCCTGACCCGCGAGAGCCACACCGGAGATCTTAAATCCAAAATCACCAAATTTATGGGCAGTTCTAAATGTCAATTTTTTTAGGAGGTCCGTATCGGTTTGACTTAAAAGACCACCCTGGATATTGATGCTGGTCCCCGTAGTTCTAATTGGGGACGATGTAATAATATTCAATACACCGCTGTGTGCATTTGGGCCATAAAGAGCAGATGCAGGGCCCAGGACCACTTCGATCTGTTCAACATCTTCAAAGGATACAGGGATAACGTTATATGCTGTCAGCCTGAGAGAAGGGACATTTGCCATCCGGCCATCTGTCAGAGTAAGGAGCCGGGAACTAAAGGATGAATTAAACCCCCGAGCTGTCATGTTATAACTATCGATCCCGGACTGAGTAAAATCAATTCCTTTTGTTCCTTTCAGATAATCCCCGAGATTTGTATTACTCTCTCGCCGGATCTCTGCCTTAGAGATCACTGAAATGGCCGCAGGTGCATCTTCTACACGTTCCCTACGTCGTGATGCTGTAACTACATATGTTTCCATTTCGATCGCTTCCGGTTCAAGACTGAGATCTAAAGAGATGGTTTTGCCATCAACCACCGTTATATCTTTTTTATAAACTTGATACCCGATATAAGAAACCATGATGGTATACATACCGGGATCAACCTGAAGTATGGCGTATTTCCCATTAGCATCAGTAGCTGTCCCCTGGGTTGTTCCTTCTAGAACTACATTTGCACCGATCAGTGGGGATTTATTGGTTGTATCTAACACTCTCCCAGTGATAGTCCTCTGCTGGGCACAGAGTATAGACAATGCAAGGATGCACCATAAAAAATATTTTCTCATGATACTTTTTCTATAAACTAAGCAGCCCCGTTAAAACGAGGCTGCTTAGTAGATCTATTTGTTTTATTGTTGCGCAAAAAACTATTTCAGCAACAACATTTTTCCTTTTTGAATCCGATTATCGGAACGTACTTCATAGAAGTAAACACCGCTGGGTACTTTATTGCCATTATGGTCGTGACCATACCAGGTGATGTCATAAGTTCCTGCGGAGAGTTCCCCATCATGTGTTACAGCAACTTCTTCACCTAGAATGGAATAAATTGTTACCTTCACATCAGAAAATTTCTCAGTTGCAAACCGGATCTTTGTGGATGGGTTAAATGGATTTGGAAAGTTCCCGTACAGTTCGAATTTTTCTGCGAGCGGGGCATCTTCATCCACTTCTGCAGCTGCACCATCATAGGTCCAGAATGTATTGACCCTCTGGGTTGTGTTATCCGGGATACAACTGTTATCCACTTCGAAAACCAAGCGTCCAGTTTCGTATTCTGGATCATAATCCCAACCGGAATCATCCACTCCACAATCATAGTCGCACGCTTGCTGAACACCAATCAGTGTCATTGTTGGGCCAGCTTCAAGAACTGCAGCACAAACATCTGCTGACGCGCCTGTACCCAGGCACGCAACGTAATCTGCATACAAAGAACTAGCAACTGATGCACCGATTGCAGCAGCTGTTTCTGCATCGACGTATATAAAAGCAACCGAATCTGATGCAGCGGCCAGTGCATCTTCAAGCCCTGCCCCAGCGGCTAGATGAGCATTCATTACTGCAGGAAACACACCTGCTGCTTCCATAAAATTGTAGGTAAAGAAAAACCCCGTTGGCGCAAGAGGTTCATCTCCACTGAAAGGGATACCATCTCCAGCAGCGGGGTCGAACAGATAACCATGGTTTGTAGTCACTGTACCAGCAGAAAGAGTATCTCCTGTCAAGGGATCAATTGTATAGCTGTCTGGGTTCGTTGGGTCAACTGGATGGCCTGTACCACCTAAGATGGGTATGGAAAAGGGTTCTTCACTACCCGTCCAACCTAACATATACCAAAGCATGGTATCAGAGTGTACATACGCTAAGTACGCTTCCGTATTGCTAATTGTTACAGTATCGCCTGGAGAAACGGGTACGCCCGTAAAACCATTTAACTGGCCTGCATCATTCACACCCAGACCGCTTGCGGTACCATCATGAGCTTCCCAGTAGATTTCCAGGTCTGTGGGAAGAGTATGGTCCGCATCATCATAATCGATCGTGACCATACCCCAGTTTTCCATATCCGTGCCAACGCCGTAATCTACGCCATACTGACCATTTGCTAGATCCGCGGCACTAAACTGCGCAAAAACAGATGATAAAGAAATCCCCCATCCCATTGAGTATGCGTTTTCATCATCCGGATGGGTGAAGCCAGAGCCACCTGACCATGTGCCATTTTCGGCAACACTTGGCACTGTCGCATAGGTAGAGCAGTTTTCCGTATCAGTGGTTGGGTACGTACTGCCATCATTGATGGTAAAAGTACCATCATCATTCAAATCAACATCCATGGCAACCCCAAACATTCCCAATAGTGTTTCATTAATTAATGGAACAAGAGAAACCGTGATGGTATCTCCAATGTCGTATTCTAACAATGTGTGAGTATACCCCATACCAGCAGCAGCAGCAGCTGAACTGGGCCAGGATGCAGTCACTGCATAGGATCCATTTGCTGTATCTTCTGGGCTGTCAAATTCACGAACTTCATAAGTCCATTCGACAATTGCAGCATTCAAATCCCAGTTTCCCTGGATAGTCTGGGAAAACAACATTCCCGAAACAAAGATCATTGGAATTAATAATTTTATCGATTTTATCATAAAAGAACTCCTTGTTAGTAAGTAGGATTTATTTTGGATTGTTTAACGTACTTCTCTTAAGAACGAACAGGGAAAACTATAACAACAGATGGTAAGATACAAAGACATTTCGAAAAATGGCTATTTATCCTTTCGGCTTTTTTTAATACTCCATTTTGCCCAAAGAATCCACAGGCAATACATAAAAATAATACTGCCCAGTATGAATATGAGTTCCAGTGTTATCCAAGTCCGATAATCTTTCATGATGGTTGGTGACTCTTCATCTGCCTTTTAAATTCAGACCAGAAATTAACTAAAATATTTTATTTTATAATCATTAATGAAAATCGCCGTACTGGTTAAACAAGTCCCTGGTTCTGAGTCTGTTCTGCCCATTTCAGATGAACAGACCTGGATTGATGAACATATGGTATCATTCGTTATGAATCCCCCGGACAATTTTGCTCTTGAAGAAGCACTCCTTATCAGTGAAACCGAAGGCGACGGGGAAGTGGTCATCGTCAGTATGGGGCCAGCCCGGGTTCAAAAAGTTATTCGAGAAGGATTAGCTAAGGGAGCAGACAGAGGTATCCATTTAGAAGAAGATGGCCGAATTGAAACAGATCCTTTATCCATAGCCAAACGTTTTTCATCTGTTTTAAAAGAAGAAAACTTTGATCTTATCCTGACTGGACTTCAATCGGATGATATGGGCATGGGGCAAACCGGTATTCTCATTGGTGAACTTTTAGGTATGTCCACTGCAACGCTGGCTATGGAAACAGATGTTCAGAATGGTTCAATTCGTGTCAAAAGAGAATTGGAGTCAGGGTGGTTCCAATGGGTTAAAATGCCTTTACCGGCTTCTATCAGTATTCAATCCGGGTTGAATACACCACGCTATCCTTCATTGAAAGGAATAATGGGTGCCAAGAAAAAAGAAGTGAAAGTTGTATCATCAGGGGAACATCAGACCGCATCCAAATCCCAATCCATTGATAAAGTATTTGTCCCACAAACCACGAAACAGACTGAAGTCATAGAAGGGGATGCAGATGCAGCAGTCACGCGTATTGTTGAAATTTTAAAATCAGAAATTAAAATTTTGTAGATTATGGAAATTTTAATTGTATTAGAAGATAATCACGGTTCCCTCCACCGCATGAGCAAAGAAGCCATTGCCGGTGCCCAAAAAATGGGTGGATCGGTCTCAGCACTTGCCATCGGATCGAATGCAGAATCTTTAGCGGCTGAACTTAGCGGTACAGATTTAACAGAAGTGATTACCGTTAACCATGATTTGGTTTCATCTTATAATGCTGACGGTTATGCAGAAGTCGTGAAACAAGTGGTAGAGACTGAAGGACCAAAAACCATCGTTGCAGGACATTCTTACCAAACACGGGATTTTATGCCACGTGTCAGTGCGAAACTGGATATTCCATTTATTCCAGATATTATTTCCATGGATGACGGATTTGTGAAGCAAGTTTTAAATGCAAAACTTAATGCATCGGTCACTACGGGATCAGGCCAAATGATTCTAAGTTTTCAGTCAGCAGCATTTAGTGAAGATGATATAGTTTCGGGTGAATGTGCTCCTCGTTCCTTTGATGTAGATCTAGATTCATCTATCGTACGCTCTCAATCTGAAGAGCCTTTCCAGGAAGCAGCTGGGGATGTGGATCTGGAAAGTGCAGACCTTATTGTCTCTGTTGGCAGGGGAATAGAAAAGGAAGAGAATGTCCCATTGGCCTTTGAACTGGCAGAAGTATTGGGAGCGGAAGTCTCTGCTAGCCGTCCTGTAGTGGATTCAGGCTGGGTTGAATCCTTCCGCCAGGTAGGCAGTTCTGGACAGAATGTCAGCCCAAAACTCTATTTTTCCCTGGGCATTTCAGGTGCCATTCAACATGTGGTTGGTATGAAAGGATCCAAGAATATCATTGCAGTTAATAAGGATCCTGACGCTCCTATTTTTGAATTAGCTGATTATGCTGTGGTTGGAGATCTTCTTGAAATAGTTCCGAAGCTGATAGAAGCATTACAAACTGAATAAGATTTATGTTCGAACGTGAAGTTCTGGAAGTTGATATTCTATTTGTAGGTGCTGGGCCCGCAAGCCTTGCTGGTGCGATTCGCCTTCGTCAGCTTTTGCGAGAAACAGGCAAGGATGCCAGTGTAGGTGTTTTAGAAAAAGCGGGTGAAGTAGGTGCCCATTCTCTATCAGGAGCCATTGTTGATCCCCGTGCCCTAAGAGAACTTTTCCCGGATAAGAATGATCAAGATTTTCCTTTTGAAGCTGAAGTATGGGAAGAACATCTTTATTATTTAACGGGAAATAGGAAAATTCCCTTTCCGTTTATTCCTCCATCTATGAAACACCACGGATGTTTTGTCGCATCTCTGGGAAAGCTTACACGCTGGTTAGGGGAAGCCTGTGAAAAAGATGGAGTGGATATTTTTTGTGGCTTTGCAGGAACGGAACTGCTTTACGATGGAGATCAGGTAATTGGCGTTCGCACGGGTGATAGGGGTATCGATAAGAATGGAACACAAAAGCCACAATTTGAACCGGGTGCGGATATCCATGCCAAGGTTGTTGTCTTGGGTGAAGGAACTCGGGGAAGTTTGACCAAAATATTTTTACAGCACCACAAACTTATGGATCAGCGTAATCCACAGGTTTGGGCTGTTGGTGTGAAAGAATTATGGCAAATGCCATTAGGTTCAGTTCAGCCCGGATATGTAGCCCATACTATGGGCTTCCCCCTGGGTCATGACGTTTTTGGTGGTGCCTTCCTTTATGGAATGAAGAACGATATATGGGATCTGGGGCTGGTGGTGGGCTTAGATTATAAAAATCCAGGAGTGGATTCCCAGCATGAGCTACAGAGATTAAAAACTCATCCTTGGATTCATTCTTTATTAAAAGAAGGTAAAATGATCGCTTACGGTGCAAAATCGCTACCAGAAGGCGGTTGGTATTCTATTCCGAAACTCACTGCGAGCGGTGCGATGTTAATAGGTGATTCTGCTGGGTTTTTAAATGGACAAAGGCTGAAAGGTATCCACCTGGCAATGAAATCAGGGATGCTAGCTGCCGAAACAATTTCCCAAGCTTTGGAAGAGAATAATTTTACTGAAACAAAACTTAAAGATTATGAAGATCGTATGAAATCGAGTTGGATAAGAGATGAGTTGTGGAAAGTGAGAAACTTTCACCAGGGCTTTGACCACGGTCTATTGGGGGGTTTAACGAACGCAGGAATCGGACTTTTGACCGGTGGACGCGGATGGGGATTTAAAGATCGTCTTACCAGTAAAGCTGGCCATTTGCAGATGGAAAAAGGGCTGAAAATAGATCGTTACCAGGATCTGCAATTTGATGGGACCTATTTATTCGATAAAGTAACTGACGTGTATCATTCTGCTACTGCTCATGAAGAAGATCAGGTGCCACACCTGCATGTAAATGAACCGGATATATGCATTACGAAGTGTACTGAAGAGTATGGTAATCCTTGTAACAATTTCTGTCCGGCAGACGTGTATGAAATGGTGCCTGATGGCGAAAGTCAACGGCTACAGATCAATTTTTCAAATTGTGTACATTGTAAAACCTGTGATATAATGGATCCATACCAAATCATTGACTGGGTTCCTCCTGAAGGGGGTGATGGTCCCACCTGGATTAATTTATAGATAAATCACAGGATTTCAATTTGCTGGATCAAATATTGTTTGCAGCAAAGATAACCCTACCTATTATGATCCCCACAATCTGCCATATTTTAACACACTAAATCGGGATTGTTTTTAAGGAACGTATACGATTGATTGTTGCAGCAATTTCGAATTTTCGAGGTCGGGAAAAGTTCCCAGGGTGATTCTCTTTTTTGTAAAAAGGGTCTAACTGATCCAATCCATTTTTATCAAAAAAATCTTCCAATGCTTCAACAACATCCTTTAAGGTTGAAGAAGGGTTCATTAGCGATTGAGCAGCGTAATAGATCGCATGGCCTACTGCACGGGTCTGGCTTTTTTCAACCAGTTGATCCAGATAACGAAGGTCAATTCTATTGGTGCCGTAGATCAACATGTCGTGTGTCTGCACATCAATCTTTACACTTTTTCGACCCCTGGATGAATCGAAGCTTGATGATTTAGGAATGCGACCATTATTTCTGGTAATTGGTTCTGGGTTTTCTGCCTGCCGTTGGGTGGGAAACTTTGTTATAATGTCCTGTACTTGATCATGTACATCACAGGGCAGGTAATCCTGCATCTTAATTGCTGTGTCAGCTACATCGAAATAATCTCCAGATCCGCCCATGACCAAAATTGTGGACACATCTATTCTATCGTATACTTCCCAGATCCGATCTACGAAAGGAGTAATGGGTTCCTGGTTTTTTTGGACTAACTGCTGCATACGGGCGTCTCGAACCATAAAATTGGTAGCGGATGTATCTTCATCCAGTAATAATACTTCAGCTCCCACTTCCAGGGCTTCCATAATATTGGCAGCCTGGCTGGTGCTGCCGCTGGCGTCTTCAGTACAAAATGAATCCGTGGGAGTGTTTTGGGGAAGATTAGTTATAAATGGGGTAATATTTACGTTTTCAATCCTGCGGCCATCCTCTGCCCTGATCTTCACCGAATTACTGTTTGTTACCACATATTCCCGTCCGTCACCTGGGATATGATAGTACACCCCCCGTTCCAATGCTTTCAACACTGTTGATTTTCCATGGTAGCCGCCACCCACAATAAGGGTGATGCCTTTGGGAATACCCATGCCGTGTATCACGGTTTCACCGTTAATTAAGGGGTTTGGTACTTCAAAGGAAGTTAAAAGTGATTCTGGCGTTTGAAATGAAACTACATTAGTACCAGTTAAGGGCAGGTCACTAATGCCCGATTGTCTGGGTAAAACAGAGCCATTGGCCACAAAAGCAGCAATTTCAGATGTATCCAACTGACTTTTGATTGATTCCTGGTTTTCCACGCATTCCACAAATTGTGTGCAGGCTCCCTGATCAATGTTTTCCCATAACAGAGCCTGCTCTATGATCTCCGGTATCTCTTGGCACAGCATTATGAACGCTTCATTACCAAGTATGGTCCTACCAGCTGCAGGAAGGCCAACCTGCATCCTTACTTCAACCAAATCCTTTGATATAATGGCAGCAGTACGCTCCAGCACTTCCTGTCTCCCTGCATCGATAAAGATAAGGCCGCTCTTTCCGGTTCCTTTTTTGGGTGTTACGACCTGTTTAATCGATCTACGGACAGAACGAGCAATAAAATCTTCTAGGGCCATTTTCCGAATAGGCTTTTCCCAAAGGTCCTGGGGTAATTGGGATATGTCTTGATTTATACGAATACGAATTTTGGATGGCAGAGCAAACGGATCTCCCTGGACATGGTCGATACATAGTGTAAATAAGGGAAAAAGATACGAACCCCTGATCTGCTTATAGGCCTTGTAGCCGCGGCCATCGATGCTGGAAAGCGTTTTTCTTAATTGATCTTGATCAGACATAATATAAATCAGTCAGTTATGATACTACTTTAATAAGATTAATTTTTGTACGGATCTGTTTTTATCTGAAACCAATTCTACGAAATATACACCGCTGGCTGAAGCAGATGCATCCCATTGTACTTCATGATGCCCTGATTCAAATTTCTCATATATCAATGTTTCCATGATCCGACCGGTAATATCATAAATCTGTAGAGATATCGGATTCAACGTTTCATCAAGATCAAATCGGATGGTCGTCGTTGGATTGAATGGGTTGGGATAAGCAGAAAAAAGTTTGAACGAAAATTGTTTGGGTACACGGGGTGGTTCCACACCCATGGTAAGTGATGAAACCGTTTGAGAAGAACGGTGTACATATTTCCCGGACGCATAAAGGTAGCCGGAAGGAGTCAGTTCCAAATCTGCACCCAGGTAAAATGCTTCATCTTGGTTAAGTCCATTTGTCAATTCCAACCAGGTTTGTCCGTCATCGTCTGTTATGAAAATGGTCTGGTCGTTAATGGCGTAAATACGACCATCCACGGCAACAATATCGAGGGCGTAATTGATATCCTGAACCCAGTCCAGTGTTTCCCAGGTACTGCCGTTATCCATACTGCGATAGTAGCCGTCAAATAATCCCGGCTGCGTGGTTAAAACATAAATATAATTCTGGTCATCGATAGTCATCGAATAAACTTGCACACCATTTAGGCCATAGTTGACCTGTTCCCAGGTGATGCCCATGTCCGTGGAACGGTATATGCCGTTGATGGTCCCTAAAAACACATGGCCCTGGGAGTTGAAATGAATGTGCTCCACAGCATAATTGGAGTTGTAATTGGGCAGGGGAATGGCTTCCCAGGTTGCCCCATTATTCTCTGAACGATGAATAAACCCGATACCGGTATAGGTCAATCCTGCAAAAAGAACTCCGGATGGGTGCAGACCGAACGCGGCGCAGCCTTCCTGCGTGAACTCACCGATGCCAGTCCAGGTCTGCCCGAAATCATCGCTGTAAAAAACTCCGTAGGCAAAATCTGGTAGATAAATTCGCCCATCCCCGCTGATGATAACATCCTTGAACATGGCTGCCGGGTTATTGAGTCCGTTTAAGCTGTCCCAGGATGATCCATTGTCAAAGGAATAATACAAAGCAGGCATATCATCATCCAGGTTAGTTCCAGCAACCATCACATGTCCATCTGGCGCTGAACCCACGATATATTTGTAGCCCTGGGGAATCTCCTCCTGCAACCAGAAATCAGGTCCGGTACTATGTTCACTGAAAAACTCCAGAACCCGCTTATTATAATCAGCAAAAAAGGAGTGATCTGCGGTCATAACCTTGATTTGATCCAATACATGGCGAACCGTTGGTATGTTTAATGTGCCTAGGATCGAAAAGCTATCTGGATTGGTCATATAAAGATACTGGATAGAATCATCCAGGACAGTGAAATAATGATCGTTGTCTATGAATCCCATGGACTGGAATTCGTTAAACAGGTCATTAGATAAACTGAGATCGATTCCTGGGATTCGGGCAAAGCGCTGGGGGTAAGCCGGGGAACGGTCAAGTTCATAGAATGCGCTGGGAATGTCCCGGCTCTGAAGGGTATCAAAATTCATGTGAGCTGCCCAGTTTCCTCCGCCGAGGGCAGGATCATATTTTGCAGGACAAAAAACAGTTGGGGTTTCAGTAACCTGGTAAAGTTCCGGTGGATTTCCCTGGGCAGAATACATCACAGCCGCGTTGAAATTCAAGGCATGGGCCACAACGGATGAAAAATTCCCACCATTGGAAGCACCAGCAGAATAAACCGGATCTTGCGCATTTATATTTCCGCGAACGGTAAAAGTGTCTATCAATGCCTGGATATTTGCAACATCAATATTCTCTTCAATAGTCCATGTTTCAAGAAACCAGCGATTAAGGCCAGTGTTTAATGTTGCATTTTCAGATTCAGTGATAATAATGCCATATCCTTTCTGCAATGCATCTTGGGCAAATTGTATTATTTCGACTCTATCGGCAAAACCTTCTGCATTACCACTCCCACCATGAAACAAGAAAATCGTACCTGTGGAATTTTCTGGGAATTTGTAATATACATTTTTTGGATTTTCCAGCCCTTGAATAATCTCGTATTCAAATCCAATAGGACCAATGGAATCCTGCTGAGCATAGAAATACACGTCATTATCTGGCATAATGAAAGAAGTATGCCATTCATCGTTATCCGTCAGTAATAATGTGTCACCGGTCCACATCTGAAATGTCATTGTGATTGGATCAAGATCGGACCAGATGTGTACCGTGTCACCTGGCATATGTATACCTGATAGATAACCATCATTTATCCAGGCCCAGGGGCCTTCGATTTCATTACTGATTTCTTCCTTAATAAAACTGGACCAATTGCATAACTGGCCCACTGTATTAATCCAGTAATCCAGATCATTCTCAACATCTTCCGGGTCACCGTTACAAAGGCCAATAGACATTTCTGCCAGCAACCATTCATTAGGGATAATATGCCAACTCCAGGGATCGTTAAACCCTCCATCACCATAGTCTAGATAACCATTGATATGAAGCATGCGTTCATCTTCAGGTAGATCCAGTTGTGACCGACATTGATTGATCAGATCATCATTATTTGTTGTAATTATATAATTTGACTCATCATCTGATCCATGAATTCCAACGGTAAAAAAAACATAGCTGCTATCAAAAACGGGATCACAGGCACTGGTGTCGTAAACCCAGTTTTCGGATACAAAAGTTTGCCAGTGTTCGCCCACATCTTTCGATGGGAACCAGGATGATGAATCAAAATTTCCATCATAACAGTCCCACGAACCGATGGTCCAGGTATCCTGGTTACCCAGCCAGCCTATGCTATCGGGCAGTGTATTCAGTGTAATGGGTTGAAATACATTCATAGCATCCGGAAGTCGAAGATCAGCAACCGTATTGAAGAATGAGTTTAAAAAAGGGTAATCGGTAACCAGCGTATGACCCACACCCTGCTCCATGGCTAAGATCCATTTTGCACCCAGTGGGCGATGGTTTAAAAATATGCCCGTAAGATTCTCAATTCGGTACGGTAGATCATTCTCAGCAACAAACATGAGTCCTGGTACTTCAATGGCAACGCCTGCATCTGTTGTGTCATGATAACCACCTTTTTGGGTAATGAAACCCAGAATACGCTCCGGAATCCACTTGGTAAAATGATAGCCGAACTGACCGCCCCAGGAATACCCATTAATAAAGAAAGGAATGAAGGATATTTCATCATGCTGGGCCAAGACCGCAAAAGAATCCATGGCAGCAATCACTGCGTCACCAATTCCCGTTTCCATATGCATATTAAAAATATGGGCACCCATGAGTGCAAAGTTTTGGCTATCAACCAATGCCTGATAGGCTGAATCGCTGACTATATTTCTTGAATCGCCATTATTGGCATGCATAAACCAGTAAATACCCTGTAGTGTATCCGTTGAATCATTGACCCACATGCGAAAATCAGCATACGTGTAACTGGCTGTGTCGTTCTCAGGGATAGAAACATCATAAATCTCTGCCTGAATTGCACTAAAAACCAGAACGATGATTAGGGTATTTTTCAAGGTATTATTCTTTCAAGCCAATTTCTTTGAGCCTTTCATCTAAATATTGACCGGCTGTATAGCGATCTGAAAGTACAATTTCATCCCGGGGATGGAGAAAAAGGGGCATTGAATACCGACTCTCATTTTTTATTTCATTTCCTGGATTAATTACCTGGTGCGTTGTGGAAGGGAAATAACCGCCGGACGCTTCCTGGAGCATGTCACCAGCATTAATAGCAATCGAACCGATATCACATGGGACATTGTGCCATTTACTATTATTATCCTTTACCTGAAGCCCCGGTTGGGTCCCGGCTACAAGAAGGGTAATAAGATTAATGTCCTCATGGGCAGCGCCCCGGATTGCCCCCGGTTCTTCTCCGCCATCCAAGGGGGGATAATGAAGTATCCGTAACAGGTTTGTTTTGCTTCTTTTTATCATTTCAGGAAGGGGGATGGAAAATAATGATTTTACATGATCCGGTGTTTCGTCTTGGATCCATCCCAATAAAACAGAAGTAAGTTCAACCAGGCGCTTGTAAAGTTCTATTGTTGCGTTGCTGATTTCAACTGGATAACGGCCCCAGGGATAGATATGATAAAATTCCTTAAGGTCTTTTGTTTGGCATCCTTTTGCATTTTCTGTGCCAAAAGGAAAAAAGCCATCCTGTTTTATTGGATCAAATTTGTAATTGGTTTTTGCACCAGATCTGAAAAACTTTTTCCATTCACTGTATACTTCATCAACAAGGTATTTTGGTATGGAGTGGTGGGTAAGGACACTAAACCCGGTCTGTCTGAGAGAACGGGTGAATTCGTATGGTGCGTTTGAATCTGTATATTTTACTGTTCGGACATTCATGCCCGAAACTTAAGGTCAATCTTCTAAACTGACCAACTCAATGCCCGCTTCTTCCGCATGTTCAAGGATGCGGTCTTCACGGTAGAATTCGCCATAATAAATTGTTTTTATTCCCGCATTGGCAATGAGTTTAAAACAATTGTAACATGGGGACGCAGTCACATAAATCGCTGAATTGTTGATCTCAACACCATTTTTTGCCGCTTGTACAATAGCGTTTGCTTCGGCGTGTGTTGTACGGACACAATGTCCGTCCACCATCTCGTGCCCGGCTTCATCGCAGTGGGGAAGTCCTTTAATACTGCCATTATAGCCGGTGGAAAGGATGGTCTTTTCACGAACAATGACGGCTCCAACATATTTTCGGTCACAGGTTGATCGTGTCGCTACTTCCTTGGCGATATTCATAAAATATGTTCCCCAGCTTACACGTTCACCCGGCATGGTCAATTATCTTTTCTGTTAAATACTTTAACTGCGTAGCGTGGCTCACCATAATAGATTTTATCTGCCACCTGTGCCAAATGGGCAGTCAGGATAAGATAAGCCCAGGTTGGGACTGTTACACCTGCACAGCCTTTAATGATTACTTTCTTTTTACTATATTTATCAAAATCTAATTCATCCACCATCTGTCGAAATGATTTTTCCCGGATGATGCCACCATCTAAAAAGTCATCAAGTAAAATTGTTTCCATTTAAAAATATTTCCGAATATTCGTTAAAGAGTTATAAAATTTATCAACATCTGATTCATCATTATAGATATAAAAACTAAGCCGTGCAGTGGCAGTTTCGCCCAAGGTTGACAATAAGGGCTGCGCACAGTGGTGGCCCACTCTTATGGCAATATTGTCTTCATTTAAAAATTGTGCCAGGTCGTGGGGATGAATACCATCCACATTAAAACTAATGACTCCAGCCCGTTCATCAGCAGAGCCATGTATGCGGATTCCTTCAATCTGGTTTATCTTATTTAAGGCATAGGCAGTCAGGGTGTTTTCATGTTCTGCAATAGTGCTCATTCCAATAGTTTTTAAATAATCAACTGCTGCTCCAAGCCCCACTGCCTGGGCAAAATTCGGTGTACCAGCTTCAAACTTATAAGGAATTTCATTCCAGGTAGATGATTCCATGGAAACAGTCTCGATCATTTCCCCACCCCCCATAAAAGGATCCATCTTGTCCAGCAATTCTGTTTTACCCCACAGGATACCGATACCGGTAGGGCCCAGCATTTTGTGACCAGAAAATGCATAAAAATCACACCCAAGATCCTGAACATTCAATTGGAGATGGGGTACGCCTTGGGCACCGTCTACAATTAATAGAGCACCCATTTCATGCGCCATTTCAGCCAGCTTTTTTACTGGGTTAATGGTCCCTAAAACATTGGATATATGGGTAATGGATACAATTTTTGTATTGGGTTTAAAGTAGTGGTCTGGTTTTGATAGATCCAGCTCACCGGTTTCCGTAATTGGAATATAATTCAGAGTTGCGCCGGTTCGCTGTGCCGCAAGCTGCCAGGGTACAATATTGGAATGGTGCTCCATTTCCGAGATTAGAATCTCATCTCCAGGTTTCAACGTGTCCCCAAGGGATCTTGCTAAAAGATTGATCGCTTCTGTTGTACCGCTGGTAAAAATGATCTCTTTTGCTGAATTTGAATTAATAAAATCAGCAACTTTAGTTCTAGAATTTTCAAACCGTTCAGTAGACTCGCTTCCTAAAGAATACAAAGCCCGGTGAACATTGGCGTTGGCTTCTGTGTAGAGCCTATCTACAGCATCAAGAACACTCTGGGGTTTATGGGTTGTAGCAGCATTGTCCAGGTACACCAGATCTGAGTTGTTAAAAATCGGAAAATCTTTTTTTATGGTTTCAGATGGGAGATCCATTTAAAGCATACCAAGTTCCAACTGAGCCGCTTCACTCATCATTTCCCTGGTCCACATGGGTTCCCAGACCAGTTCTACTGAAACATGGTCGATGCCATCAATGCCATTTACTTTTCGATCCACTTCATCAGAAATAACCGGGCCCATGCCGCATCCAGGAGCTGTCAGAGTCATTTTGATATCCACTTTGTTTCCAGTCTCGCTCTCATCAATCTTGAGATCATAGATCAATCCCAGATCAACAATGTTGACCGGTATTTCAGGGTCATAACACGTTTTAAGCTGGTCCCATATCTGCTGTTCAATGTTGCCTTCTGGTGATTCTGAGTCTTGTTCTTCAGAGATTTCAAGACCCAGTGCATCTGCATTTTCTGCCGTGATCTGCACCATGTTGCCATTAATCAATACGGTATAATTACCGCCCAGGGCTTGGGTAATCCGGACAATGTTTCCTGCCAGGAGTTTCACCTCGTCACCGGAAGGAACCATGTAGGCATCTACATCCCGTAATAAATGGATTGATTCTATGGGAATCTGTGTCATTTTACGAGCGCCTGAATTTTTTCAACAGCACTGGAAAACCCATTGGTGCGCTGGCTGGTCACTGCACCGTCCAATCCAACTGATATCAAAACATCGCTGCTGTTTATCGATAAAATATCAGTCACGGGTTGATTGCTGAATATTTTTTCCAACAGGGTTAATAATCCTTTTACAATCAGGGCATCAGAATCGGATCGGAAGGTATAGGTTTCATCTTCATTTGGGCTTGCAACAACCCAGGCCTGTGAGGTACAGCCATAGATTTTATTTTTATCTATTTTTTCCGCATCAGAAAGGTGACCTGATTCTTTTGCCATATCCATGAGTTGAATAAATTTGTCTTTAGGATCATCAAAAACAGAGAAGAGATCATTTAGATCCTTAAGT
>Ga0208522_1000792_pt1 | contig 21167 bp, 17 predicted proteins | sample ETNtaG_25_FD_185763 | JGI IMG/M metagenome (GOLD analysis project Ga0208522, IMG submission 185763) | Marine microbial and viral communities from oxygen minimum zone, Eastern Pacific Ocean - ETNP201302SV86 (SPAdes) (version 2) | ecosystem: Environmental > Aquatic > Marine > Oceanic ... | reverse complement strand
TAACAATGAAGAAAGGAAAAGTGAGACATCGGAAATAGAGTTAGTGGATCAGGTAGAATATGTCCGAAACCTGAATTCCTATATAAAACCTGACAGAAGAACGTTTTATATGAATATCAGGTATAAATTCGGGAAATCGGGAAAAAAATCAATTATAAAAAAAGCCAAGGAATCAAAAGGATACCGGTATTAATTATTTACTTTAAATCAAGTATTTATACATCAACAAAAAGTTATGAATATTGGAATTAGTTTTGTGTTTTGACCTTTCAATAAGTCGATGTCCATTCGCTCTCCAGCCAATTTGAAAAAAAGAAACTGCGTAAGGCTCATAACCCAAAGGTCGTAGGTTCGAATCCTACCCCCGCTACTCTCGATAACCCTTATTTGTCGATGACAGGTGAGGGTTTTTTGTTTTGTACTCCAATGTAGTTGAATGCAGCCTTTGGTGCCCAATTATGTCACGCTGGGGTCACGTTGGATTTCGTTGAATCAAAGACTGGAAGTCTATTTACATACTCCCTTGCCAAGTCCAAGTTGGGATGAGTGTAGATCTTTGTGGTACTGCTTGACGCATGTGCCAGTAGTGCCTGCCGATCTTCAATCCCAAGTCCCAGATCTCTGAGCCTTTGATTAAACGTATGCCGAAAGCTATGCAAAGTGGCCTTAGGACGATTATTTATCCTTGTATATTATTCCAGTTATTCCGATTGGAGGTTATTAAGTTATATGAATTCTTATGAGCTATAAAACAATCAAAATCAATATCGATAGAAACTCCATTGCAACCGTTTCATTAAATCGACCTAATGTGCGGAATGCCATGAATGAAACCATGATGACTGAACTCACATCCTGTTTTCAAGATCTGTCATCCAATCAGGCCATACGTGTTGTACTATTAAGAGGAAATGGTGACTCCTTCTCTGCTGGGGCAGATCTGCAAATGATGAAAGATTCCGCCGAGCAAACACCAAAACAAAATAAAGCAGGAACGAAATTATTGGGAAATATGGTTGCAGCTATTGATTCATGCACAAAGCCCGTAGTGGGTGTGATTCATGGTCATGCATTTGGTGGTGGATTTGGGCTATGTACAGTGTGCGATATTGTAATTGCAGAAGAAAAAACAGTCTTTTCATTATCCGAAGTATTGATTGGATTAATTCCTGCTGTGATTGGCCCCTATGTTGAAAATAAAATTGGAAAATCCTGGTTTCGGGCATTAGGAATATCCGGAGATCGATTTGATGCACCTTTTGCCGGAAAGATTGGTTTGGCTCATTTTGTAACAAATGAATCCAATATGGAAATGATGATAAATCGTGTGGTGAAACAATTACTGAAAGGCGGCCCGGTAGCACAATCAAAATTCAAAGATTACATAAAAAATATGGCAGCTGCAGATTCTCACGATCTGATTGCAAAGATCCGTGCCAGCGATGAAGGCCAGGAAGGTTTGTCTGCCTTTTTAGAAAAACGAAAACCCAACTGGAATAAAGACTAAGTTGACAACCTATCCTGCCAAAGTAAATATAGTTGAAGTTGGTCCCAGAGATGGCCTGCAAAGTATGGAAAAATCCATTGCCACAGAAGATAAAATAACTTATCTGAATCTGTTGTCACAGTGTGGTTTTTCAGAAATTGAAGTAACAAGTTTTGTCTCACCCAAATGGATTCCTCAATTGGCCGATGCAAAAGAAGTTTCTGCTAAAATGGATCGATTAAATGGAATCACCTACACGGCCCTTGTTCCCAATTTGAAAGGGCTAGATGATGCTTTGTCTGCCCAATATTCTTCCGTGGCTGTTTTTACGGCTGCCAGTGAATCATTTTCGAAAAATAATACCAATTGTTCTATTGATGAATCCATGGGTCGGTTTCATCAAATGACACCGGTTTGGGAAGAACATTCACTTCGTGTCCGTGGATATATTTCCACTGTATGGCACTGCCCCTATGAAGGCCCAATCAAAACAGGAAGTGTCATAGATGTTATTGCCAAAATATTGGATTTGGGAATTCAAAACATTTCACTGGGAGATACTATTGGAAAAGCTACCGCAGATGAAGTAAGGTTTACGCTGGAAACAATATTAAACCGATGGCACCCAAAACATTTCGCTTTGCATATGCATGATACCTTTGGATTTGCTAAGGAGAATATTCAAGCAGCCATGGAATTTGAAATAAATACCTTTGACAGTTCCACAGGAGGTATCGGTGGCTGTCCTTACGCAGAAGATGCATCGGGAAATATTGCTACAGAAAATGTGGTTTCTCTTTGCAATTCGATCGGAATTGAAACTGGCATCAATGAAGAAAAATTAGAAGAAACTTCAACTTTCATAAAATCCATTGTTAAAAAGGAATCGTTAGCCCATGCCAAAGATTGAAACGAGAATTGATAACCAATCGGAAAAATTTAAATCAAACTACAAGTACCATAAATCTCTAGCTGATAACCTGCAATCTTTATTAGAGAAAATTCGGGAAATGGGTCCTCCCCATCTTATCGAAAAACATCATAAACGCGGAAAACTGACAGCACGGAAACGAATTGCAATACTTAAAGATGATGATTCAGAATTTCTTGAATTTTCAGAATTATCAGCCCATGAAGTCTATGATGACAATGTCCCGGCAGCGGGTATTATCACTGGAATATTAGAGATCCATGGACGATCCTGTGTTGTTGTTGCAAATGACGCCACTGTGAAAGGCGGTACCTACTATCCATTAACTGTGAAAAAACATCTTAGAGCTCAGGAAATTGCAATGGAAAATCGTCTCCCCTGTATTTACCTTGTAGATAGTGGCGGTGCATTTTTGCCAAAACAGGATGATGTTTTCCCTGACAAAGATCATTTTGGCCGCATTTTTTATAATCAGGCACGAATGAGTGCCGATGGTATACCACAAATTGCTGCGGTAATGGGTTCCTGCACTGCGGGTGGGGCTTACGTACCAGCTATGAGCGATGAAGCAATCATTGTCAATAAAACTGGAACCATCTTTTTAGGTGGCCCTCCTTTGGTGAAAGCTGCTATTGGAGAAACTGCCACACCGGAAGAATTAGGCGGGGCAAAGCTCCATACCCGCTTCAGCGGTGTAGCTGATCATTTTGCAGAAAATGATGAAGAAGCCATCGAAAAGATACGAGGTATTGTAAATCATTTACCGAACCAAGATAATCTGTCCGCATCATTTAATGAGCCTGCATATGATATTGATGAATTATTCGGTATTTTAACGCAATCACACCAGACACCTTTTGACGTCCATGAAGTTATTGCAAGAATTGTGGATGACTCTAATTTTGAAGAATTCAAATCTGACTATGGAAAAACCCTTGTCACAGGTTTTGCAAAAATCGGTGGAGATTCCATTGGTATCGTTGCTAATAATGGAGTTCTTTTCAGTGAAACTGCCTTAAAAGGGGCCCATTTTGTAGAAATTTGCTGCCAACGAAAAATTCCACTTCTTTTTCTTCAAAATATTACCGGATTTATGGTGGGAAAAAAAGCTGAAGCAGGAGGTATCGCTAAAGATGGGGCAAAAATGGTGCAGGCTGTGGCAACAGCAAATGTACCAAAAATAACAGTTCTAATCGGCGGGAGTTTTGGTGCAGGAAATTATGCCATGAGTGGCAGAGCTTATCAACCCAGATTTCTATTCATGTGGCCCAATTCACGAATTTCAGTCATGGGCGGGGATCAGGCGGCCAATGTACTAGCCACAGTAAAAAGTGACCAACTCAACGCTGAAGGAAAGGAAATGACAGTAGAGGAACTGGAAAAATTGAAAAAACCGATCCATGAAAAATATGAAAAAGAAGGCCATCCTTATTATGCAAGTGCCAGGTTATGGGATGACGGTGTCATATTACCTACAGAAACGCGACGTGTTTTGATTCAATCTCTAAAAGCAGTAAAAAACAATCCATATCCAAAACCAAACTTTCCTGTTTTCAGGATGTAATTCTTACCACAAGGGAATTTTTAATGAAACTATCCGGGCTCCCTCCGCAGGTGAGTTCAGGCAGACAAAGAAGATGTCGCTGTTGAAATAGATTCTTTCTTTAGTAAAGCATCAAGCCCCGCCCAGCAGGGTTTATTGATTGTGGGGGTGGTGGTAGATTGAACAAATAAGGTTGATATTTTTTATTGATATGGGTATAAGAATATTAATTAAAATACAAAAGCCCCCTAAATAATAGAGGGCTTTTGGTGGACAATTCGGTCACGCTGTGGTCACGTTCGGCTGTAAGTTCAACAATATGTGGCAGCTCGTTGGGCTCATAACCCAAAGGTCGTAGGTTCGAATCCTACCCCCACTACACTAAAACCCGTCGTTCGACGGGTTTTTCTATTAGCAGAATGCAGTTATAAACAGATAGTGGCGGGGTTTATTATTTATATGGTTGGGTAGTAGCTTTAGTCGTTTAATTGTGCCAGATACCAAGATGAAACATATATACCACAGGGTGAGGTATGTGGAGGATGCTATTGTAGACAAACTGCAAAAACATCATTCCAGCGAATTGGGCAGAGACCTGTTATTTGTGCGGTTTTTTCGAGTCAGGCTAAACAGCCGGTTTACAGGTGGTACAAAAAACTGGTATCCAATTCATGTAGAAGATTATATATCCTGGCAATTAACGCAATTTGAACGCTGGCAGAAAGAAGGTAAAAATAAGCATGCCTTCAAAAGGGGATATGGCTATGATATCGATTATCTTGGGCTGGAGCTGGAATTGAATGCAATCGTGGATAATGATGACTGGGGGAAATTGACGGAAGAGATCAACTGTATCTGGAGGCGCTGGGGCTTTCATAAAAAATATATTATTCCTAATTCTGCACGATACAGGAATGATTTAGATAAATGGGAAATATAAGGATTGAGATACCCAGGCCACCTGTCTACCATTGGCTGAGCGGGTTTTTAAATAATAATATGGGTTAAAGTGTGAATGCAATTAATCATTATTCAGCCTTCCATTTTATATTCTGGTTTTTGACTGCCCGGTACAGCAAAATTGGCTGGCTATTATTCTTAATCCTGTCTATGGGTTGGGAACTGTTAGAATTGGTACTGCCCTTTAATTTTGCTGCTGAAACAATCCAAAATAAAATTGCGGATATTATTGTCAATATCCTAGGTTATGGATCAGGATTATTCTTTAATGAAAACAATAGAAAATAGGCTTTATACCAATCCAGTTAACACTCCTTTGCCGGCGGGTGGAAACGGAAGTGCACACAGGCAACAGAGTAAAGATGGAGCGGGGTTTTACTATCCGGATGGCAGCTAATTCTTGATATGAAAAGAATAATAATCTCAACCTTATTGATTTTTTTCACCAGTATGTCTGCACAACAAAGGCAAACATCCAAACCGGCATCATACAGTTTTCTATTTAAAGACAGTCCATCCCAACTGTTCACCATGCGGCAGTTCAACCAGGGTTACTTATCCAGCTACAGATTATTTGCCAGGGGACTCAATTCTGTTATAAAAAAGAAATATATATCAGATATGATCCAATTGGGAATGCACTCATTATTTTTTATGCCGCTGACCCATGAGGAAGGTCATCGGTCAATACTGACGGTTAATCAGATAGGTTCAATTTCCCAGCCGTTTTTTAATAAACACGGGGCGGCTTACGTCAATGGAGTAACTGACCGGTCTTTAAAAGATTTAAGGGACAATGATCTGCCTGATTACATCAGGCTGCACACCGGCGGTCTGGAATCGGATTATATGCTCACCAGGCGTGCGGAAACAATCGGGAGTTTTGATTTAGACGATTTTAATCATTACAAATGGGAATATTGGTCAAGGAAGGCAGTAATTGTACAATATCTTGTTCTGGGTCTGTTTGAATTTGAAGCGGGTATAAAGGAAGAGTCCAATGAGTTAGAGAGAGATATTGTTGGTTTGGATACCTATGGTGCTGTGCGGCATCTCTTTAGACCCTCAATGGAATTTTACCGGTATACACTGTATACGGATCTGACAGCGGCAGAGAAAGATTTTGTAAATCGGATGGGGTATAGATCTTTCCTGAATTTGTTAAATCCATTGATGCTGGGGAAAAGCGGTTATCATTTAAATGGAAAAGTTACCGTGAATGCAGGCCTGGGGTACATGTTGTCTCCATTTGGCGATTTTATCGATGAGAACATCTGGTTAAAAACCGGAAGGCTCAATCTTTTGTTCACTCTGCGTCAATTTCAAAATAAGGAAAACTGGTTTCAGGGTATAGGAATCAGTGTAATAGATTACCCATTGTCAAAAAAACTAATCCTGACCTTAAAAGGCCATTACTGGCAGCAGCCCCTTCACTTTGATTTTAATACATCTGAATCATTTTCGGGCGGTGCCTTAGACGCAAATCTGGGATACTTTTTCTATAATGACCAGGACAGCTGGCTGAGTGGTATTGCGGTTGACTTTGGGCTACTATATAAGACCAAAGGATTCCTGCCGGAAGAGTTGTACCTGGATAAGCATTTTGGACTCAGATTCGGCACCACCCTGGAATTAGACTGAAAATGATCAAGTTCCATTATTTATTTTGACAATTTATTAAGTTCTTCATGATATCCTGCCATATCCTCCAGTCTTAGCAGCACTAAATAACCCATCCCGAAATAATAAGCCGGAACTGCCATTGAACGCATATCCGGTGAGGCACCCCGGCCGTCAAAACGAATGGTATGGGTGCCGGCTGTCAGCACGTTTAAATCAAAGTTTATCCAGAGAGGTTCATGACCTGAAATACATAGATCAAGTTCAGGGCCTAAAGGCTGATCATCCAGAAATGGCTGATACTTGCTGCCAAAGACTGAATGCGTCAAAAATGCGTTGATCTGATACCTTCCGGCTTCAGGTATCTTAAAATCCAATTCGATACTGGCATTCCCTTTTCCGGGGCTGTAGTCCAGGGAAATATCAGATGTGGTCAGGCCCGTTGAGGGCTTTGCCCTGATCTCTAGATCTTTTATAGTGAAAACCTGGTAGGGTGCAATCCGCTGATCCGCCGGCGGAATGGGTTCAGTAAATCCGGCTGGCGGGGATTGATACCAGATTGCGACTGAACTGATCCAGTCAGGCCGTTCAATGAAACTGCCTAATTGTATGCCCAGGTCATTGAATATACTGCCCCGGTGTTCAATAGATACTTTTATTGAATTCTTGAAAGGGACTGGGTCCGGAATATGCCAGCGGTAGGCTGTATTGCGGTCCCCCGGGAAATAGCCTTCCCACAGCGAAACACCGTAAAAAGGCCGGTCAAACTGCCGAAAGCCCCAGGCATCGCCAAAATAATCTTCCGTACCCGTCCCCCGCAGGGAAGGATATTCTTCTCCATCAATGTAAAAACGATCATCTCCTTCACCAAACCAGCCCAGTTCCATGTTTTGCACCGAGTAAATGGTTCCGGCGTAGAGGCCATTGCCTGCTGTCTCCAGGATGGTATAATCACCAGGTTTTGCGGGAAACTGCTGATGGTAGTTGGCATGAAAATATAAAATGCTCTCCGGCAGTGTTTCATGCTTCTGCCAATCCAGATAATAATAAAATGACTCTGTCCTGTATTTTGTCGATTCGTTGGTAACAGTGATTTTTGCACTTTTTTTAAACGGCATTTTCCAGAAACAATTATGAGCTCTGCCGTAAGAGGAGGTACTGACCGGGTTAGATTCGAAGGAGACCTGGGCGCCGTGCCCAACACCAAAAAAATCGCCTATTGGTGTTTCAACACTTGGTTTTTCGCTGCCGTCCCAATACATACGCAGCACCAGCGACCTGCCGTAAAAGGGATCAAGGGATGAAACTGTTGCCCAGATGTGGGTAATAATCCCCGGGCCCTGCAATTCACCCAATACAATAGTCGCGCCGGGCTCAATAGGTACCGCATCCCCATTTTTATGCAGGTCTTTGTTTGCACTGCTTTCACGCTGTGCAGTGAAATTTTGCGGAAAAATGAGACTGTTGAAAGATGGATCACTGTAAAGTTTTTGAGCGGACAGGTGACCTGAAAACACAAAAAAAGTAAAAATGAATATTTTAATCATTGAACAATACTGGTTTTCCCGCTTTAAAATATTTGTGATCATCTTTATTGCAGTTGAATCTAAAAAATTATTTTATGCTAATTATACTTAATTACAGGAAAATTACCCTCTATTACTGCCAATATTGGAAAAAAAACAGGATCAGAAGGGAAAAATCCATATTTAAGATAGATTACCATCCAGATTGGTTTTTATACCATTGGCTACAAACCGCACAGCAACCCCCCAGAGAGGTTTATTGTTTGCGGGGATGATGGGTAGATTCGGTCAGGGAGTTTTCATATGATAAACGATATTACGATTCACCCGCCTCGTTTCCATCTGACCGGTATTCCAATCTATCCCCGGGCTGGTGGAAACCGTCCGACCCGGCCTCTGGGCACATGACCGCTGCCACTCAATTCCATCTTTTACCCCTGGCGGGAGAGCGGACCCTGCGCCTAACCCTGAAACATCATGCCTTTAACGTATTTACCCAACCGGATGAGGATCTATGGACTTTCGACCGTACAGGCCGACTGTTGGGGATGTATGTAAACGGCGTTAACTACCGCCGCACCCTGGACAACCGTTTTGTACGTAAATCCCGGGAAATGATCGAAGGTGAAACCTACCGCGAGGTGAGCCTCATCCCCTGGAAGGAGGCAGAAAATCTATTGGCACAGTCCCACCATTTACTGGAACAGGCACAAAACCTGCCGGCAGGTTTCGCCGATATGGCCCGGAAAGTTCTGGCCAGGAAGATGGATGACCTGGAAGAGGAGGGCGAACGCTTCCGCCGCATCTATCTGCCCGTTACCATTTTGCCCCCGGATCAGTACATGGCCCTGGTGCTGCAGATTACGGAAGGCTGCAATTACAATCTCTGCACGTTCTGCAATTTTTACCGGGACCGGCCTTTCCGCATCAAATCGATGCCGGAAGTGGAAGAACACATCACCCGTGTTCTGGATTTTTTTGCTGCGGGCCTGACCCTGCGTAAGTCCGTATTTTTGGCCGATGCCAACGCCCTGGCCACGCCACAGGAACGCCTGGTCTCATTCCTGGAAATGATCAGGACAAAGATCCCCCAGCGGCGGGTATATTCCTTTATTGATGTCTTCACTGGTTTGAAAAAAACAGCGGAAGATTTTGCCCGGCTGAAGACACTGGGACTACAGCGGGTCTATTTGGGGGTGGAATCGGGTTCAGCGGACCTGCTGGAACTGTTGAACAAGCCCCAGCTTACGGAGGATGTAATCCAGTTGGCGGAGAGCCTCAAAGCCGGTGGATTGGACCTGGGTTTAATTTTTTTGGCTGGCGCCGGCGGGAAAAAATATCACGGTGCCCATCTGGCCGAATCTCTGGAATTGGTTCGGCGACTGCCCCTGGGAAAAGGAGACATTGTTTATATATCTGAATTTTACGAGACCAACCGGGAATATAACCGGGTTCTAAAGGAAGTAAAAGCGCCCCTTCCCGAGAGAAAGGATGTCCGCCGGATGGCCGTGGAATTCAACCGGGAAATGCGGACAGTCGTACCCATCGGAACCGCCGTTTCCGTGTATGATATTCAGCAGTTTTTATATTAACTGAATTTTGGTCTGTTATTCTTTATGATTATGTCAAGCATGCCATCTGCCTGACTGTTCGACACTCAGTGATCAAAAAAATGAGCAGGCTTTCATGTATATATTTTATTCTACCTCTGATATAGCCTGACCTTTTTAATTTCTATGAAATGAAAACAAAAATAAAACCCGAATTACTGGCGCCTGCGGGTAACCTGGAAAAATTGAAGTACGCTTTTGCCTATGGAGCTGATGCAGTTTACGCCGGTGTCCCGCGTTTTTCTCTGCGTACAAGAGAAAATGATTTTCGTGAAGAAAGCCTTATTGCGGGGATTCAATACGCTCGAAACCTGGGCAGGAAAGTGTATCTCACCCTGAATATTTTTGCTCACAATGCAAAAGTGGATGGATTTATTCGTGAGCTGGAAAAGGTCGTTGAATGGGAGCCGGATGGTTTGATCATGGCAGATCCTGGATTGATTCACCAGGCTGTAAAACGTGTCCCTAATATTCCGGTTCATCTTTCAACCCAGGCCAACGCTACAAACTGGACGACGGTGGAATTCTGGAAAAACATGGGTGTGAACCGGATCATTTTATCCCGGGAACTTCGTATAAAAGAAATTGCTGAGATTCATGTCCAGGTGCCGGATATTGAACTGGAATCATTTGTCCATGGAGCTATTTGTATTGCTTATTCCGGGCGATGTTTAATCAGCAATTATATGAATCATCGGGACGCAAACCAGGGGACATGCACCAATTCCTGTCGGTGGGAATATGATTTACAACAGCAGTCAAGCTCATTATTAACCACTGAAAAAAATCAAACAGCGGTTTCAGCTGATCATTACAAAAGTCCGGGGAATGGTTTTTACGTTGAAGAAAAAGAACGTTCCGGCGAACAATTCCCCCTGGAAGAAGATGAAAGTGGGACTTACATGTTTAATGCCAAAGACCTTTGTGCCGTGGAACTCCTGGATGATATTCGCAACGCAGGTGTTATGAGTTTCAAGATTGAGGGCAGGACCAAATCAACATATTATGCTGCCATGGCAACCCGGTCATACAGAAAAGCTATTGATGATATGGCAGCTGGAAAATCTTTTGATCCTTCCAATCTGGATGATTTAACAGCTTTGTCCAACCGAGGTTATACAACAGGGTTTTATACCAGGAATCCCAGGGAATTTGGAGAAAATATTCATGACAGCCGTTCCAGGGAACGTTCACATAAAGCAGTAGGGCTCAACTGCAAGTGGGATCAGGCAACCGGGCTAATGTGGTTTGATATTAAAAATAAACTTGGCGTGGGCACAGAGGTTGAAATAATAACCCCAGGCGGGAAAGAAATAATCCATGTTTCAGAATTACGGGACAATCAGGAAAACAAGGCAGAATGGATACACGGCGGAGCCGGGAGGGGCGCTTTCCCTTTGGCAGAGGATCCGGGAGAATTTGCCATTATTCGCCGGACACTCTATGAGGAAGAGCAGGCTTTAGTGGGGTCAGATCCGGACTGATGCCAATTTTTCGGCTTCATTTTCTGACAAAATTAGAATGTTTTTTTGTTATTGGTAAACTCAGCCAGATATGAACGGTCGCGAATATATTAAAAGTGAGATTCTGGAAAGAAAGATCAGCGCCATCATTAGAACGGATAATCAAAAAGTAGCTGAGCAGGCCATGCTAGCAGCAGTTGCTGGAGGATTTACAGTTGTGGAATTCACACTCACAACACCTGGAGCATTAAACCTGATTACCCAATTCAGAGAAAATGATAATCTTATTGTAGGTGCAGGTACCGTCATGTCACCTGGCCTAGTACAAGAAGCGGTGGAAGCAGGTGCTCAGTTCTTGGTATCACCGGTCTATAACCTAGATGTAATACAAGAAGCGGCAAAACTGGATGTGGTCAGTATTCCGGGGACTTTCACTGCCACAGAAATGGAAACTGCACACCGAGCTGGTGCTGACCTTGTGAAACTGTTTCCCGCACCGGCGAATGTGGCAGAATACATCCGCTTTATACTTGCGCCCCAACCTTATCTCAAAATATTCCCCACATCAGGAGTTAATCTTGACAATATGCTGGATGTTCTGCAGGCTGGCGCTGCAGGTGCCGGTTTTGTAGGACCGCTGTTTGAGCCAGAAATGATACGCAACAAAAACTATGAAAACATACAACAACGAGCCGAAGCAATTGTTAGTCGCTTAGCTTCTTTTGTTATCAATGGTTAATAGGATCTTCAATGACTATCCTCCCCGCTGTAATTGGATCATCCATTCCTTCAATGAGTAACTCTAAATTATCACCAAGACCAGTGACTATTCCTTGGGCTATCTCTTCAGTCTGTTCTGTTGGTGTATCCGAAAATACTCTTACCCTTTTCCCAATTGCAAAGGAACGCTCTTGATAAATATTCAGGAGATTTGAATACTTATTTTTCAATAATAACTGATAGTTATCATCCAGAGTATTGATCAACTGATCCAATATAATTTTCTGCGAGCAGTAGTTTTTTTCTGTTACAAAATCAAATAAAGAAGCTGCTGATGGATTAAATCTGCCGGGAGGTATCTGGGGAGTTATTTCTACATTTAGTCCAATTCCAAGCACTGCTCCTGTGATGATATTTCCCATTGTCTTTGTATTAGCCAGAACACCACATATTTTTTTTGAATCAATAACAATATCATTAACCCATTTTACTGATGCTCTTCCGGTTAATTCTTTTATGGAATCAATTGTCTGAATTACTGATACCGCTGATAAAATGATAAACCCGCTTGTAAAATGTTCTACCTGCTGGTTTGGTGAAAGATAGGCAGATAAATGGATGTTTCCGGGTAAGCTGATCCATGGTCGATTTTTATACCCGTGAAAATTTTCCCCTGATCCTGCCAGGCAGAGAATTCCATCTGGCAGTTCAGCTTCAGACCGAGAGACTCTAATCAGGATATCATACTGCGACGCAGGGGTAAATTCTAAAACAAAAAGATGTTTCCAATTGCCTGGTCTATTGATTTCACCCCTATAGAGGGCATTGTCTCTGATCAATTCTGCTGCCAAGGGCTGAATGTTTTTATTCAACCCTAGCTGCCTGGTTTTTCTCCAGTTAGGTTTTTCATCTAAAACACTATCAGCATAGTCTGTGTTATCTGTGTAGACCAACATATTCTATGATAAGGATTATTATTAAAATGTAGCAGTGTTCAAAACATATCTTTCGGCCGAAGCACAACGCAGGTTGAAATTATTGATATATGATTTTTACGGCTGCGGCTAATTTTTTACCGTCAGCAAATATTCCGCCAGAGCCAGGCGCAGGTCCTCCGAAAGGTAATTCTGCGGCGGCATCTCAGGGAAGTCCTCCCGCTTATGCTCCGGCTTGATGATGTAGTCGGCGATGCCCTGGGGATTATTCTGGTAGAGTGCCTGGATGACCAGTGTGGGCGGCCCCACCATGCGTACTTCGTAGGCGTGGCATCCGGAGCAGATACCGTAGTAGGCCATCTTCACCCGTTCCTTTTCGGAAAACTCCCGCGGTGCTACCGGTGTGTCCAGCATGTAGGTCCGGACGGCTCTGGTGGTTGTTTCCTGGCACTGAGCCCAATTACCCAGGCCGATAGTGCGGTAGCGGTCCCTGTTGGCAATGCAGCTGCCGGTGCCGCCGCCCACGGCAACGATATCCGGCCCCCTGGTGGAGAGCTGGGTCATCATAATTGCTTTCAACTCGCCTACCGGGTTATTGCCGTTGTTGATCATAAAGTTTTCCAGGATCAAAAGACGGTCAGGGTTGGGCTCCACTTCGGGGTCATTGGCGGTATTGGCACCGTAATCCAGATCAGTGATGGTGATGCCGGCGTTGTCGTTGCCTGATATGATGTTATTTTCAATAATCACCTGATCCGCCGCCATCACCAGGATGCCGGTGCCCTGGGGGATTCCCGCCACCAGGGACCCGGGCGCTCCAAAATTCACATGGTTGTTGTCATTAACAAAGTTGTCACGGATAATGACGTCGTAGCAGGACTTGATGGGCAGTCCCGGCGTAATAAAAATCAGGATGCCGCCGGTGTTATTGTAGCAGTGGTTGTTCTCGACCAGGGCGTGACGGCTGTTCTCGATCTCAATGCCGGCTACATTTCCGAAAACTTCGTTGTGCCGCACATCCACATTGTCGCACATGCCCACATAGATGGCCGCGTCCTCAATCCCCGTCAAGACATTGTACTCGATCAGGCCGTTCTTACCGAACTCCGGGAAGATTCCGTAGACGCCCGCGTCGATGACCCAGTTATTGCGGATCACAAAATTGTTGCCGGCCTGCCCCATGACGCCGTTCCCCTTGTAGTTGATGATTTTAAAATTCTCGATCAGGATACCGTTACCGGAGTAAAGGAAGGCATCATTCAGCTCTTTTTCTCCATCCAGGGTGGGCCATTTTCCTTCCAGGATCACACCCTGCAGGCTGATGTTTTCCTTGTCAATGTAAACGGTCTCCTTGTAGGTGCCGGGGTAAACACGGATCAGGTCGCCGGGCTGGGCCTGTGCCACTGCTTCCTGGATAAATTCGCCGTTCCGCACGTCGATTATCGACCCGGATGCAGGTGTATGTACGACCACGCCTGCACCGGCCGTGTCTGGTTCGGAAGGGCTGCGGAAGTACGTTGGCGGAGGCGGAGGGGTGCTTTGCGTTTTGTATATCATTCTACCGACCCACAGGCCGGCGCTGAATAAAACCAGGACAGCAGCCAGGCTAAGCCATTTATTTGGTTTTTTCATCTTTTTATTCACCCATCTTTCGCATGCTTGAGGCGTGTACAGGTGCTGCTCCCGAGAGCAGTTTTTCCGGCACACGGGGTTTAAAAGTTTCGTCTGTCAGTGTCTCCAGGAAATCCACCAGCCGGTCCAGTTCATATTCGCTCAGGTTCGGCTCCGAAATGTGCCAGTGGAGCCTCAGGTCTTCCCCCTGGGGCACGGCATGGCCCCTGCCTTTGTTGTAGAATTCTACCGTCTCGCGCAGGGTGGCGAACCGCCCCGAGTGCATGTAAGGCGCTGTCTTTGCAATGTTGCGCAGGCTGGGGATCTTGAACCCGGCCCGCATGGTGGCATCATCAAAAGTTGTCTGTGCACCCGGATCCAGGGGACGGCCATCCGGCTCCGGCGTTCCCAGCACCGCAATCTGCTGGTTGGTGAACAGGGGTGGCGTGTGGCACTCGGCGCAGCGGGCAACAAATGAACGGAAAACATTCAGTCCCTCAATTTCCTGCTCCGTCAGCGCCTGGTGGTATCCATGTGCGTAATGGTCATACCGGCTGTTCAGGGAGATCAGTGAACATTCAAAGGCCGCCAGGGCCGTATAGATCTCCTGCAGTTTGATCTTTTTGCCGGTCCTGTCTGGGAAAGCATGGGCGAAGAGCCGCTGGTATTCAGGCAGACCGTTCAGTGCAGCCAGGAGCAGTTCGGGCGTAGTGCCCATTTCATTGTCGGAAAACAGGGGACCTGTCATCTGTTCTTCCAGGGTTTTGGCCCGGGCATCCCAGAAAAAGGATTTTAAAAAGGAGACGTTCCACAGGGAGGGCGCATTGCGCGACACCTGGGCACCGCCAATGCCTACACTGCGGGTCAGTCCATCGCTAAACCCCAATTCTGGATCGTGACAACTGGCGCACGACAGGGAGCCGTCCCGGGAAAGGGCCGGGTCGAAAAAAAGGTAGCGTCCCAGGTCGATCTGCTGCGGTGAAAAGCCGTCGCGGACTCTGGGCAGGCCGGTCTTCAGTCCGCCCACGCCGCTGTTTTGCAGGGACTGGTACTGTTGATACAGCGACCGCGACACGCAGCGGTTGTCGGCAGTCAGTTCGAAGCCGGGGGGGCAGTGCTTTGCCAACACGATAGGTTTGGACCCTGGTACCTGCGCCAGGGAAATGATCAATAACAGTTGAAGCGAAAGAATCCTGGGAAGCAATCGAGGGAAACGCATATTACTTATTCTCATTTGTTGCCGGTTCCAGGAGGGACTGGATGTAAACCGCAACGTCCTCTGCGATAGTTGTGCCCTTAAGGTTGCGGGCGATAAAAGCCATTTGTGCACCGAACTTGTCATCCGCGTGGGCGCCGCGTACGCCCTTCTTAAAATTGGTGTACTGGCGTTTCAGGTACCAGTCGTTGATGCCCTTCAGCCGCGGTGCATTCAGGATCTTGTTGCCCATTGCATCCGGCCCATGACATGCTCCGCAGATCATTTGATAGTGTTGGCGACCTTTCTCCACATCGCCTTTAATTCTTCCTTGAACGTCAACTGGCGGCAGTGATTTGATATAGGCAACCACGTCTTCCCGGGACTGCTGGTCCTTGAGGGACTTGGCATTGGGCAACATCCGCTTGCCGAAAAAGTCATCCGGATCCTCACTGCGTACTCCTGCGGCAATGTTTGACAGCTGCCGCTCCAGATACCAGGCATCCTGGTTGACCAGCGCCGGCGCACCCAGCGATAGCATTCCCTGGGCATTTTCACCATGACACTCGGTGCACTTGCGAAACAACGCTTTGCCCCGCTTAATGTTCCCCTCAGCCAGGGCACTGTCTGCCAAGAGCATGGACAGGGCGAGAAGTGCCAGATGCTTTATTGTTTGCATGCTTTTTTATTTCCAGTATATAAAAATCGCAATCGCTAGAGCCTTTTGATGAGACAAAGTAAGTCCATTTTGAAAATAATAGAAAAAGACAGTTTCCATTGCCAACTACCACAGTCCGCCATTAACTATGTTAAGCATTTTCCATTCCTGCATCAACAAGAATTCCCTGATGCTCCCCGTTTTCTCTTCATGAGACCTGCTGTGCACAATTATTTCACGCCGGGATCAGCGGCACATAGCGCAGGCATGGCAAGACCTTCCAGGCGGAGCGATGTTTTTTTACTTATGTTATATGTGGTATTTTTACGAAATAGAAAGGATTGAAAATGAAAATAAACCTGTTGATCCTGATGATCTTATTGTTCCTGTCTTCTGGTTTTTTTCCTGTGTACGGAAAGGATTTCGAATCTGCCTCTACTGTGGATCAAACCAGGGCTCAAATTTCCAAGCTGCCTAAAGACGACATCTGGTGGACGGTTTACGGTGAGGACATGGGCTGGAATTTTAAGAACCTGCACCGGATGTTTCCCACGGTCAACATTTATCGGGCAGGACAGGTCCAGCCGCTTGGTTACAATCTCTCGGCTGCGATTGCGGAATACAAAGTAGACACTCCCACGGGGAAGACCAGCTTCAAGGATTTTCTGTACAGCAGTCATTCCACCACCATGGGAATCGTCATATTGCATAAGGGCAAGATTGTCTTTGAACAGTACCCGCGCATGGAGCCGTACGAAAAACCCATTTACTGGTCTGTTACGAAAGTCTTTGTCTCAACCGTCTTAGCCATTCTTGAAGATCAAGGTCTGGTTGATGTGAGCAGACCCATCGACTTCTACCTGCCCGCATTGGGAAAATCAGACTATGCCGGTGTAAAGATCCGAAATATTCTTGATATGGCCAGCGGTGTGGATTGTCCTGATGATTATGAGAACCGTGATGCCTGTTATTACCAGTTCGCAGCGTCAATTGGTGACGCTTACTGGGATGATAGTTTCCCGGATAACCCCTATACTTTTTTAGCAAACCTGAAAACCGGAACCGCGAAGCCGCAAGGGGAGAGCTTTGACTACTCCGGTGCGAATACGTTTGTTATTGGATGGCTGATCGAAGAGATCGCAGGTATGCCGTTCCAGGATGTACTGACAAAAGAAATATGGCAAAATATCGGTGCGGAAGGGGACGCCTCAATACTTGCCCCTCGATATGGTGTCCCTGTGACCGATGGCGGCCTTCTCGCCAACCTGCGGGATGTTGCCAGGTTTGGACTGTTGTTTACACCGAGCTACTCAGAGGTTGCATCAAGGAAAATAATCTCTGACCGCTATCTTAACCTGATCCTTGATGGCGGGAATCCTGATCTGTTGGCCAATGCTCGTTCCAAAGGCTGGAGGAGTCATGATATCAAGCATAATGTTTATCAATGGGATAGTGTTTTCAGAAACAATGATATGTACAAGGGCGGCTGGGGAGGACAAGGATTATTGGTGAACCCGGACCGTGATCTAGTGGCTGTTTACACCGGTTATTTTAAAAAGGATCAAAGCGAGATACGTCTGCTGAGAATTTTAAGAACTGTACTGGATGAACTATACGGAAGCGAAGAATAAATACTCGGTAACCCCCGCCCAGTAGCGAGTTTTTTCACTTAAATATTTTTCTATAAGATAGAGTAGATTTACTTTACAATATACTTGGCTGTTTAATGGCAATACTTGAAATAAAATATTTAGATGTGTATGCAGTATTTTCAATATTAATCATTTTTGGATTGATCGAAGTCCTTGGGGGTCTTTACGGGAAAAATTCTAAAAGATCAAAAAATGATTGGTATGTAGAATTACTAAGCACCCTTCAGCTTTTTGCATTTATTAAACCTGTTATATTTCCATTATCTGCTTTGCTGTTTGCAAAACTATTGCCTGAATACCGCAATTCTTTTATTGGGTCAACACTATGGGTTTCTACATTATTTGTATCAATAGGAGATGATTTATTGCAGTACTGGTATCATCGCAAGGCTCATGAATGGCCTTGGTTATGGAAATTGCATCGTCCCCATCATACAGCAAGAGAAATGGGTGTATTGGTTTCTTACAGGAATGCAGTTTTGTATTATGTATTAATGCCCAATATCTGGTGGTTAGGTACTGCTACGTATTTTGGATTATATCGAGAAGTGCTTATTGCAATTATTATTAAACAGGTAATTGTAACCGGTGCCCATAGTGAAGCACGCTGGGATGCCTTTTTATATAATCACAAAATTCTTCATCCACTAGCCTGGTTAATTGAGCGACTTATATCCACGCCAAGTACACATTTTTCTCATCATGGGAAAAGTCCAAATGACGGTGTTAGTAATCCCGATGGTAATTTCAGTAATATGTTCTTTATTTGGGATGTGATTTTTGGTACTGCTCTTATTACCAGAAAATATCCGGAGGTTTATGGTATACCGGATGATCCTGATGACAGTTGGCAATCCCATCTTTACTATCCCTTTGTTAAATCTGCTAAATCAAGTAGTGAAATAGCGACGTAACATTTAACCAGGTAGGTTAAAACACCATTGTAGAACTAAAAGAGCGTTGTCAAAAAAATATCTATCTATCACAATTAGTAGACCAGTCCAAACGCGAACTTTCGCCGCCTTTTATAATTTGTAATTATTTGTTTTTTTGCGTTTACTGTATGCAAATTAACAGCAGGAGAAGTGTCGATAGAACCTGCTTAATTACATACATAGGAAAAGAAAAATGAAATCAATTTCAATACTACTTATACCATTATTCCTATTTTTGATGATTGGTTGTGAAAATAATGTCACAAACCCGGCAGGAATGTCCGATGCAGAATTGATCCAGGCTATTATAAGTGCTAGTAAAGTTGATATAAGTATGACTGAACTCCCGGATCAGTCTCAAACTATTGTAGAGAATGATTACAATGATTACGATGGTTTAGGAGCTAAAAAAGCATCCGGCCTGGGCTATGAAGTGGAGCTGGCAGGCAGGGGACACAGGTTCGGCGACCGCAATGAAGTTTATTTTAACCTGGAAGGGAAAAAACTCGATCCTGATGACTATGGCCGAGATAAAGATGATTGGTATACAGATCATAAGGATGGCTGGAAATGTTTTGACCTGGTTCTGCCAATAACATTTGTGATGCCGGATGGTTCAACCGCTATAGTTGAAGACGAAGACGATTATACGGCTGTAAAAAGTTGGTATGAAAACAACCCTGGTTCGGAAGAAAAACCAAATTTACAGTACCCGGTTCAAGCTTCTTTCCAGGATGTTACCTTAACCATCAATGACCATGATGAAATGCGCGAAGCATATGAGCGCTGCGGCGGCAGAGATGGTAAAGACAGAGACTGGGAAAGAAGAGACTGCTTTGGGCTTGTCTATCCGGTTACATATGTGATGCCTGATGGTTCAACAGCTACAGTGACCAGTGATGATGAAGCAGGCTGGGCAGGAGTGAAAGACTGGTATGAAGCAAACCCGGGAACAGGAGAGCGTCCTGAGTTGCAGTATCCAGTAGATATTATTTATGAGACGAATGAAGGTGATGAAACCGTTACCATAAACAATGAAGAAGAGATGAACGCTGCAAAGAGAGATTGCTGGGATGAAGATGAAGGTGGCGAAAGAGAGTGTTTTGAACTGGTTTTACCCGTCACTTTTGTGATGCCGGACGGGGCAGTCGTCACCGTTGAAAATGAAGATGGATATACGGCTCTTAGAGAATGGTACGTAGCAAACCCGGATTCAGAAGAAGAACCTGTCCTGCAATACCCTGTTGATATCGTTTATTATAATGAGGACGGTGAAGAAGGAACAATTGTAACCATCAATAATGAAGAAGAAATGGAAGCTGCCAAGGCAGAATGTGAGGATGGAGAAGGCAGGCCTTAATTGTTTTATCAACAAAAGTTAAATAATAATAAAGTCCTGGTCAAAATCGGGACTTTATTATTTGGAGAAACCTGATATAAAAAAAATAATTGCAATCCTTGTGGTATATCTGCCTTTAATCCTGGCGGCACAACGATCATCAGAAAAAGACAATTTGATCAATGATAAAGCCCTATGGGAAGGTTTAAGAGAACGAATCGAAAGTGCTGTTGAACGGGGCGAAATAACCCGTGAAGAGGCTAATGAACGATACGCCGGATTCAGGCGAAGAATGACCCAGCGGAAGGAAGGAAATCCTGGTCCTGGACGCGTAGCTCGCGGAAAAAATGAGCAAGGTGCCGATATTGAAGGGCATTTTAGAAGGTTTGGTGTCAATGATCTAAATCCTATAAAAAACGGTCTTATAGAGAATGGTATTACTCATAACCAGCTTGATGCTGTACTGGGCGGCATGCTCAGGGTGATCCACGCAACAAAAGCTGAAGGAAGCAATTTTGAAATGAACCCCAGGATTCAAGCTTATTTTCAGGACCGGCTAGGTCTTACACAGGACCAGGTCCAGTATGTAAAGGATGTATCTCTAAGAATTGCTAAAGGTGGGCGCTGATACACCTAATTTCTAAGCTAAAGGAAAAAAACAAATAAAAAACCCCGCCATGCAACGGGGTTTTTTATTTGTGGGATGATGGGTAGATAAGCCCATATACATTGTAATGCTATTTTTTGTGATATTTCAAAACCTTAAAAAAAAACCTTACGGAAAAATTGAAGGATTTGTTGATTTCCGGCTCAGAAGTTTATATAAAATGATATCATCTTGAAATGTCACAATTAGTGACAAAATGTTAGCAATGTATCAATATAAGACAGATCTTGTCTTCAATTTGATATAATATTATCTAATTTCTCGATGAGAAAATAGTTATGATAAAATTTCCTGAATTTTGGCATAATAATTGCGA
>Ga0208522_1000786_pt1 | contig 21321 bp, 19 predicted proteins | sample ETNtaG_25_FD_185763 | JGI IMG/M metagenome (GOLD analysis project Ga0208522, IMG submission 185763) | Marine microbial and viral communities from oxygen minimum zone, Eastern Pacific Ocean - ETNP201302SV86 (SPAdes) (version 2) | ecosystem: Environmental > Aquatic > Marine > Oceanic ... | reverse complement strand
AGTGGGCCCGCCCAGTAACTTTCCAGGAACTATCAACTAATGCAGTCGGTTTACCAATTATCTGCCCACTCACTAATTCGTCATGCTTGTGGGGCCCCCGGGGTTGCTCCAAAGATCCACCCTGAGAACTAGGAATCATTTCCGGGTCAGTCGTCTCAGAGAATCTGTTCTTACCCCCGGAACCGGGTCTAGAAAATGGTATTTTTCCAGGCTGTTGTCGGTATCCGATAATCTCGTCACCACTTCCCGAATTTTCCTCGTCCTCCTCTTCCTTGGCCATACTAGTTTCCACCAAATCCTGGATGAGGGTCGCTCTTGGCGCTTGTTGAGTCTTCAACGCCAGTCCCCGAGACAAGAATCTCAGATGCCGCTTTTACTGAGTCTACAATCTGCTGGAAACCAGTACACCGGCAAAGATTTCCCTCAATTGCATCCTTTATTTTCTCTTCATCTGGGCACGGGTTATCTGAAAGTAGTGCCGAAATTACAACTAGGAAACCTGGGGTACAGAATCCACATTGACTGCCCCCACATTCAGCGAAGGTCTGTTGAATAGGATGAAGATGATGCCCATCTGCTAGTCCTTCAACAGTGGTAATACTGGTCCCATCCACTTCGATCGCTAGAGTGAGGCAGGACAATCTAGGCTCACCATCGATGAGGACAGAACAGCATCCGCAAGTCCCCATGTCGCATCCACGCTTGGTCCCCAGACTACCGATCCTATCTCTCAGGACATCAAGCAGAATTGCATTGCTCTCAATAAAAATTGACGCCTCTTCTCCGTTCACGTTGGCATTCCATTCGACCTCATCGGGATGAGGGAGCATGGGGAGTCGGAACTGCACCACATTATGACCAATCGAGTTCATCCTTTGAGCATTCGGTTTACTACCAAAACCTAGTTGAAATCATTGACGGCCTTCTTTACGGCCCCTGACTCGGCTCTTTTTAGATGCTCACCGATGGTGCTTCTCGCTATCCCCAACTCATCGGCTAGTTGTTTCAGAGTGACTTCCGAACCATCTTCGTAGTACCCTCTCCGAACAGCAAGCTCTAGGACTTCTCTCTGCTTTTCCGTCAGGAAATCATAGTTCTTCCCATCTCCGTTCTTTATCGTCTGCACACTAACGGTGTCAGGGGGCATCACTGTTCTGACGAATTCCAAGAAACTACGTATTGAGCTCGAAATTCCGAAGATTCTGAATTCCAGTCCATTTATTGAGTCAATTCCATATGGGGGATAGACATAGATGTTTGACAACCCAACTGCCGATAATGCCAGTGGATGAGTGCAACGAATGCTCACAAGAACGCCGCTTTCGTCTTCTTCGTGTTTCTCAATCACCTCAAAACTTTCCAACTCTGAGATTTCCGAAAGCACATGCCCCTCATTAATTCTTAATTCGACTAGTTGGGTGACTCCATCAGCTTCTGTTGAAAGATGTCCAAGAACCTCTATTCTTTCGCAGATCTCCATCAGAGTATCAATCTCGTCAATCCCGCTCAGGGAGGAGACCTTCCACCTTAGGAGGACTTTTCTCATACTCTCGCAAGTCCTTTTTTCTATATAACTGCCAACCCTAGTTCCAGTATGCTTCTCTGATGTCCTGATTCGATTCCATACAAAACTCGACATCAAATGGCCTCTGCGACATTGCATTACTTCCATTTAGGTGCTCAATAATTGGTCTAACATTACTCTCGTTTACAACGCCCCAACCAACTTGGGTACACGGAGCCACTGGGGAGACCGGAGTTGTCCCGGATAGAGGGTCCCAAGTCGAAAAGGATGGATACCAAGCAGAGAGATTTAGCGCATCCCGCAGATCATCATTTGTCAATGAGAAATTGACTCCATTCACGATAAAACCCATTCTGCTATCCGGATCTGCTCCAGAGGAATGGTCCCCAAATTCAGACCTGAGACTTTCTAGTACCTCCGAGAGGAGTCCAGCAGTTCTAGGTGTTGCAAAAGAAGTTCCTGACGTCCAATGGTAGCCGTCGATGTCATCGTGGTTAGGCAAGAACTGAGTCCAGTCGGCCGCAATGTCTGGATATGAACCACTCATAGTTTCCTTCTGGTCATCATCCTCTTCTGCGTACCCAGAAATACCAATGCTCCATGGGGGGCCTGCAGTGGAGTCTTGGATTGCTGGAGAGGGGGAGTTGTCTGCTGCCCCAGTGTGAATCTTCTTTTCTTGAACCACAGCCACTTTGGTTGCATCCTCAATCCCTGGAACTGGAACTGAGAGTATTGGACCGAAACTAGTGGTAATGATGTCAACCAATGGTTGGTTCGCTGCTGCTAGTACTGCAGCATCGCTGAATCCCTCAACGAAGAAAATTACCGCATCAGGATTTGCGTTAAGTACGGCCCCAGTAACTGCTGTTCCATGTCCGTCACTGGGATCATCTAAAATTGGTATATCGGTATCATCATCGGGCGTGGTGCCGATTATTCTGGTCCCCCTAAACCAAACAATATCTCCAGATTCTATGACGTCCCAGCAATTCTCCCTATCTGCCTCATACCTCTCTTGCCATGTCCCATTACTGGTGATATTGCACACCATGTTCACCCCTAGTTGGTCAAGAAGCCACTGAGGGTAAGAATCGTTCATGGAGAAGTGGTCGTGATACACGTTGATCCCTGTGTCGACTGGAGCAACGACGCTAAAGGCACCGAGTCCTTCATCAACCCAGAGATTGTCTTCCACCCCCTTTTCCTGACCACCAAGGCACCCCACCAGGGGTGCCGATAGCATCAGCACGGCAATGAGTGCAGAGGCTGTCTTCACAGTGCTTCGCAATTGACTACGAATTTCATACTTAGGTTGGGTTGTTTGCCTTCTCTAATGAAAGCACTTCTGCGCAAACGGCTACTGCAATCTCTTCAGGAGAGTCGGCCCCGATGTCCAAACCAATAGGGCACCTAACTGAGTCTAAAGCCCTCTTTTCGACCCCATTCTCGATTCCCGACCTTTCGAATTCTGACCACTTCTTCTTCGAACCGATTGCACCAATCCTCGGCCTCCTATTGTCGCCTGTAATCTTCAGGAGTCCGATCAGCAAGTCTTCATCGACCCCCCAGTCATGACTCAGAAGAAGCACATCAGAGAACCTTCGAAGAGATCCCCCATCCTCTTCACGAAGCAACTCTTCTACTGAGCAACACATTGCCTCCTCAGCATTAGGGAAACGTTCGGCATTGCAGAAATCTTCTCTGATGTCAAAAACACTGTATGCCCAATCCAGGTTATCGCAGACCTTTGCAATGGCGAATCCTACGTGTCCCCCCCCTGCAATCAGGATGTGGGGCCTAGGGTCAATCACTTCCATAGACACAGTCACTCGCCCCCCACATAGGCTGTCCAGGGCTGTCACCTCTTTTCCCTTCCCATCTTTGTGTAACAAGAAAACCTCCACAGAACCGCCCTCCCTTCTATGCGAAACATCCTCTGAGGCAAGCATATCTTCCAGCTTCTGACCTACTCTCAGCTCAAGTCCAGCACCACCCACGGTTCCGAACCTAGATCCTGACGAGCTGATTGCGAGCCTCGCACCTGGCTTTCCAGGAACGCTGCCCTGAGCCTCGATTACGGATGCAATTGCAACCCTCTCTCCGGCTCTCAGCCTCTCTAGGGTCCAAGACAGTACGGCGATACTCACGCCCACCTGACTGGGCACTCTGCCTTTGGAGTTACTATTACTAGCCTAGCGCTACATCCAGGATCATCATAATGGTGAAACCCAACATTACACCCATAGTGGCTATGTCTCCATTTTTTCCCCTATGGGCCTCAGGCACTAACTCTTCGACTACTACGAAAATCATAGCTCCTGCAGCGAATGCAAGTGCATAGGGTAGGATAGGGTCAGCGTAGACTATGGTAGCTGCACCCAATACAGCTGCAATTGGCTCCACCATTGCAGATAACTGACCCCACCAGAAACTCTCTTTCTTTGACAAACCCTCTCTCCTTAGTGGAACTGAAACCGCAGCTCCTTCGGGAAAGTTCTGAATCCCTATTCCAATTGTCAATGCAATAGCAGCTCCAATTCCATCTCCAGAGGAAGCAGCCCCAAAGGCAACACCTACTGCCAGACCTTCGGGCACGTTATGCAGGGTGATAGCAGATATCAGCAACTTACTCCTGTGCCAACTGGTCTTCAATCCCTCAGTTTCTTCCGGAGGGGCTCCTGGATGAAGGTGAGGGAGGAAAGCATCGATTACCCTCATACATACGCCACCCATTACGAATCCGAATGCAGCGGGCAGTACCTTCGAAAGCCCCTCTCCATCTGTCTGATCGATTGCTGGACCTAGAAGTCCGAAGCAACTCGCTGCAATCATTACTCCGGCAGCAAAACCTAGCATCCCATCAAGGGCCTTTCTGTTTATTTCGTGAAAGAAAAATACCAGCCCGGCTCCTGCTGCGGTCATTAACCAGGTGAAAATCCCAGCCATCAATGCCTGCTCAATCGGGTTGAAACCGTCCAGCAAATCTTCGGGATTCACGGTTCTGGGTTGAAATTGTACTTTTCAATTTTCTTCAACAATGGAATTAACTTCTGTTCCAATTCTTCAATGTCCGATGGAGTGTCAATATTTAGGTGGAGAGTCCTGTCAATGACTTCGAATCTGACCGGATCAACGATTTCCCTCAGAGGTGTATCCTCAGAACTCCCTCTGACCCTGTCCACATCATCGAGAGATAATAGCAAAGGGTGGCCCCCTTTTCCTTCTAGCATTGGACAGCAACTCTCTTCCGATCCAATTAGCCTTTCCAGTGTGGAATCTGAGAAACCAGGCCTATCCACTGGTACTACGAGCAATCTGTAGTTTGGCCCCTTTGAGAAATCAATGTTTGAGATTCCGACCTTAAGAGATCCAGTCCTCCCTTTCTGAGGTTCTGTATTTTCAACTACATTAGATTCTGGAATCTTGGCAGATATCTCTCCAAGGTTCGTCTTGTTTGCCACCACAGTGACATCAACTCCTCGATTCGAGACTCTTTCTGACAACCACTCCACTAGTGTGCCGACACCAATCCGAATTAGCGCCTTATCTCTCCCTAGCCTATTACTAGAGCCGGCTGCAAGAATAACGCACTCGATCCGAGGCAACCCCATGATATTCCGTTACCAGGCTTCGTAATAGTGCTATACCAATGCATCTAGTAATCCACTGAGATAAGTCATGTAAGAAAGATAGGTGAGAATCATCAACGAACCAACAGTTTTTGAGAATTCCTTGCCTCTAAGAAATGCCGTTACCACGAAACCCGAAGTTGCGATTACTACCAGTATGTCTCTAGTGAATTCACTATCGACGGCTATCCCGCCTCCGAAAATGCTGGCGATTCCGACTATCCCCATGATATTCATTACGTTAGAGCCGAGAACGTTTCCTACGGCTACTCCCCCCTGTCCCCTGAGGCCTGCTACTACCGTAACAGCAAGCTCTGGCAATGATGTCCCCAGAGCAACAATTGTGAGACCAATTACCGCCTCCGAGACTCCGAACGTCTCGGCAATGCTAGTCGATCCATCCACCAACAACTTTGCTCCCAACCATATCGTTGCCCCACCAATTATGCAAGCCGGAATTGCGACAGACATGTTTCTTGGAAGCCACGAGTCTTCGAACTCATACTCGTCATCCCCAGATATTGCTCTAGTGTATGTGTAGTAATAGTATGCGAGGAGGCAAGATAGCATTACAACCCCCCCAAATAGGGGGACCTCACCTCTAAATACGAAAATAGCCATGAAAATAGTAGCCACTATTACTGCCACGGCATCCCTCTTCACGTCTTCTCCGCTTTCTGACTTAGCACCCAATACTGCTGCCGTCCCAAGTACGAGCATTACATTGGCAACATTCGATCCTAGTATCCCTCCAATTGCTATGTCTGGGGCATCATTTCCAATCGCCTCTATTGCTACAGCCAACTCGGGGAGAGAAGTTCCCACTGCTACTACGGTGAACCCTACAACTAGGGGCGAGACACTAAGATTCTGTGAAATCCTCGTCGCCCCTTGGACCAATGCTTCTCCTCCTCCCATTAGGAATGCGAAACCAGAAAGAACGAACAGAACGTCGACTAGAGTCCCATCCATATTCTATTCCTGCGACATTCCACAAATTACTCTTTGCTAATCCCTGTAAGCAATAAACATCAAGCGCACGCTCTCTCAATATGCCTAACGACTACTCCCACGCTTGGTATGGTGTGATCCTCCAGAGTTGGTGAGAAGGGGACTGGTGTATCCAAAGCCCCAATTACAATCGGGGGTGCCTCCATTCTCCAGAACGACTCTTCCACAATCCTGCTAGACACTGTGTGTCCGAACCCCCCAGTCCATTGCGACTCCTGTAGAACAATTAGGCGCCCGGTTCTCAATACCGAGTTGATACAAGTCTCGGAATCAAACGGAACAAGTGTTCTAAGGTCCACCACCTCTACTTCCGCCCCTCTCCTCGATGCCTCTTCCGCCGCATCCAGTGCAACATGGACCATCGCCCCCCACGTGACTATTGTCATGTCTTTCCCTCCACGAACTATTCGAGCAGTTCCAATGGAACTATTTCCACTTTCAAGCCTCTCCTGAACAGAGTTCGTGTCAACGATTTGATTGATTGACTTGCCCCAGCCAGTCATCCCCCCTCTCAGCCCGTATAGCCCAATGTGCTCAAGATAGACGACTGGATCCGGCAGATGGTGTGATTCAATCAGAAGATCATACGCATCTTGTGGATTGCTTGGAGAGACAATTACCAGGCCAGGGTCATTTGTCAGCCATGACTCAATCATATTTGCATGGAATGGGCCACTTCGGGTCTTTGCCCCTAGTGGTATTCTGACAGTTAGAGGCACTTCAGCACCCCACCTCCATCTTAGTTGAGCTGCATTGTTTACCAGTGGATTCATTGCTAGTGAAGCAAAACCACCGAATTGAATCTCTGCCATGGGGCGCATACCCCCTAATGCGGCTCCTGTTGCTGAATGAATGATTATTGCCTCGGAGAGTGGCATATCGAGAAGCTTCGATTGATGTCCCTTTGCCTTCAGTCCCAGATTCATTCCAAAAGCCCCAGCAACTTCCATATCTTCCCCCATGAACATCATCTCTTCTCCAAATTGTTCAGCCAGAGTCGCCATGGCATTCTGTATCGATCTACTGAATGTCCATGAGTTTGGAGCCTCTGAAAACTCGATTCCGTATTCTCCAGATCTTAGAACAGCTTCTGGGACATCGCCCTCTCGATCGATCCTAATTAGTTGGTTCTCATGGCTTGTTGCGTCAAACAGCGAGGTAACACCCTTCACTACTGAATTGCCCTCGGGCCAATCCATTTCTTCCAACTCACTCCTGGCCGCTGCGACATAATCTTCCTCTTCCTGTAATATTTGATTCAGCCTTTGTTCACCAACGCCCAATTTAATCAGCAATTCTCTGTGATTTGGAAGGGGGTCCTTCTCGGACCAGTACCGAAGCAACTCACGATCAACATAACCAGGAGGATTCCCACTCGCCGCTCCGAGATACAGATCGTCGTGATGATGTGCATGACCACACCCCCTCATCGTCTCTACATGAATCAGAGAAGCCCCACAACCCACTATGGCGAACTCTCTAGCTACTGCAGAGGATGCGTAGAACATTGCTGGATCAGCACCATCAATGGTCCACGATGGTATCCCCATTGCGTGCCCCTTGTCTCCAAAAGTCTCTGCTCCAGATTGTGCCGAATTGAACGTGTCAAGGGCAATCTGGTTATTCTGAATCATAAAGCAAATTGGAAGTCCACGTACTCCAGCGAAATTCATTGCTTCCCAGAACTCTCCGCTACTGCTACATCCCTCTCCAACAGGAGCCAAATGAAACCTCTTCACGCCAAGTTGTTTCGCAGCCAACGCCACCCCAGTTGTAGTAGCACTTGCTATTGGCAGGGGTGCTGTTGGGGGCAGGACCCTCTTCTCCCAATTCCCAATGTGTAGGTCACGCCCCCCACTCCCTTCGATGCCCCCATCCATGTAAGAATCAGCCTTCCCCATTTGGGCTGCAAGAACTTCAATCGGAGTCTGCCCCATGGCTAGAGCAAGCCCCATATCCCGAATCATCGGTGCTACCACGTCTGCATTTTGACGCTCCTCCTCGGGAAGATCAATCGCGCGATTCATCGCAGTAGCACAAGCTGCCACGCCCTCTTGCCAAGTTGATCTGAAACCCTTCCCTCCGAAAGTACCACCATCTGGAGTCGGCAATCCAGATGCGAACAGATCCTTCAGCTGTTCATCAACTAATCTTGTTCTGATCATCCATCTCTGCCATTGTAGCCTATCTTCCACTGTTATTGAGTGATAATGGGCAATCCTCCTCATGCAAAGTGTAACATCGACCAGGAATCTCTCCATCCTCCTTTCTAAGAAAACCTCACCTGTTCTTCGGGGGATAATCTCAGTTTTGACCAAAGACGAGAGATTTGGGCCAAGAAGTCGTTCTGAGAACCTCATCGCTAACTCAGAAACCAGCAATTCTGCGAATTCGTGAAAACTTCTGCCATCTAGGTAATTTGGCATTTTCAGATTGTTCCAACAGTCTGAAACCATGCCTAAATGACCATCATGTCTTTCCGCAATGAATCCCAATAACTCATCTCGGACATGCCTAGACGCGACTCTTTGTGGGAATTCCAGGGGGGACTCGGGTTTCCAACCAGAACCCCAAATCTTCGGCAGAAGCGATTGTGGGTCATCATGGGAAGAAAGGTCATGCAGTGTTTCTTCACCCAGAGAAAGTCCGGCGTTTCTTCTGGAAACCTCCTCTTCTAGATCGCTAATCTTAGTACGCGGCTCTCTTTCCCATATCTCCACACTCCTCGTTCTTCCCTTGCCAGAGGATGATCTATCCAGCGTAGTCCTAACCCTTTTTTCGCATTTGGAACACTTCCTGTCCAATTTATTCGCATTATTGTGCCTGGTTTTCCAAATTTGGTGAAGGCTGCATTCGGGGCACTTCCAAATCCCTATTCTCACCAATACCATGATTGCCCGAGTAGGTATAGTACAACAATATTGGCCATATTTTTGGACATTTCACCACAATTAATTGTTTAATGTGGTATTTCCGTTAGAGAATTTCCAAATTATCTTAATTTTACCACATTAAAACATTGTACTGTAAGAATAGTTACCACATTACTTAGAACAAATCAAAAAAATTAGTAATTAAATGATAAATTACCACATTAGAACAGTATATTGAAAGTGATAATACCACATTAATATTTGACTATTTTTTGATCCACATTGTCAGACCAAGAGAGTATGCCCCCAGTCAAGTTGAAAACACGTCCAATTTCCAAATCAGATTCTATGATGAATCTAGCCACAGCAGCAGATCTATGGCCACTTCGGCAGTATACAACGATGTCCGTTCCCGTTGGAAGTTCAGATAATCTCTTAGGAATCTCAAGATGCATTATTCTCGCATCCGTGCCTTCAATCGAAGCAATAGCCTCCTCATGTGCTCTTCTAACATCAAGAAGGAATGGTTTCCAACCATCCTGTCTCTGTTCGAAAAGATCCTTCGCACCAATTTCTTCAAAATCTCTGCCTATCGAACCTCCTAGTCTTGTGACTCTAACTCTTTCTGGATTCTTCGAAAATGATAGTGATCTCATTTCCATCGTCAAAGCATCAATGGCCAGCAGTTTCCCGATCAGATTTTCTCCAATGCCTAGGATTACTTTGATTGCCTCAGAGGCCTGAATTGTTCCAACCAGTCCAGGCAGTACGCCCAAAACGCCAGCTTCCGAGCAATTTGGCGCCAATTCTGGAGGGGGTGGAGTGGGAAACAGGTCACGATAATTCGGTCCATCGTTTAGGTTGAACGTAGAGACCTGCCCCTCGAATCTATGGATACTGCCGAAAATCCAAGGTTTATCCAGTATCTCACAGGAGTCACCGATTAGATATCGAGATTGGAAATTGTCCGTTCCATCGATAATTACATCATAATCGCCAAATATTTCCAGTGAATTCCCTTGAGTCAGCCTATCATCCATCCCAATCACATCAATATCGGGATTAAGCCCCTTGATCCAGTTCGAAGCAGACTCAACCTTGGACTTGCCAACCCAAGAAACATTGTGGATGATCTGTCTCTGTAAATTGGATGAACTAACCGTATCATTGTCGATAATGCCTATTCTGCCGACTCCGGCTGCAGCCAAATACATCAATGCTGGAGATCCCAGGCCCCCTGCTCCCACCACCAGAACCGATGATTTGAGTAATTTCTCCTGACCTTCTGCCCCCACCCCCGGGAGAACTAGGTGCCTTGCGTACCTCTCCCTTTGCTCTGGGTTCAGGTAGTCTGACATTGTCATCGTGAAAGGGCATCCAATCAAGGTACCTTCGGTCCTCAATCTTGCTCTTCCAACCACTTTTCTGCGTCTATTGCGGCCTGGCATCCCATTCCAGCAGCAGTAATCGCTTGCCGATATCTTTTGTCGACAACATCCCCTGCAGCAAATACTCCTGGGACTGCAGTCATTGTATTCTCCTTGTGGACTATGTATCCTTCTGAGTCAGTTTCCAACTGACTCTCGAGGAAACTGGTAATTGGCTTGTGCCCTATTGCAATAAATGCGCCAGCACAACTAATCTCCTCCTCAGAACCATCCCTGGGGTCCTCTAGGACTGCACCGGTGAGGCCCTGATCACCCGCAATCCATTTTTTCACCTGCCTGAATGTCTTGATCTCAATTTTCGGGTGCCCAGCAGCCCTTTCATACATCACCTTCGACGCCTTGAAAACCTCCCTTCTGTGGATAACAGTAACCTTGCTAGCAAACCTAGTCAGGAAAATCGCCTCCTCCATTGCTGAATCTCCACCTCCAACAACAATGATCTCCTCGTCACGGAAGAAAGCACCGTCACAAGTGGCACATGTCGAGATTCCACGCCCCTTCTGTTCCTCCTCACCCTCCGCTCCTAGCCAAATTGCTTCTGCCCCGGTGCAAATTATCAGCGATTCTGCCTTGAACTCCTCTCCTTCTACCCAGACGCCGAAGGGACGTTGCGAAAGATCGACTCTTTCCACATTCTTGTCTTGGACCTCCAACCCGAATCTTTCGGCTTGCTCCCTCATATCGATCATCATCTCGGGCCCGCCAATTCCCTTTGGATATCCGGGGAAGTTCTCAACATCAGACGTTAGCATTAGTTGTCCGCCTGACATGTATCCAGCGAACATCAAAGGTTCCAGCAGCGCTCTGGCCGCGTATAGTCCCGCAGTGTACCCTGCAGGGCCTGAACCAACGATGATAACGCTCCTGACACCCTCGCCCATAAGTCACCGAGGTGTAAGGCATCCCTTGAATCTTGACAGTCAAATCGACTCATTGAATCGAATAATATTGAGAAAGAAATCGTAATATAACAACCACCAATAGGGCCAATCATGCCAAAATACATGTATTCTGGAAACTACACTAAGGAAGGTGCCGCTGGTCTGCTAAAGGACGGAGGCAAGGCGAGGAAGGAAGAAGCTGAGAGGATAGTGGAAGCTATGGGGGGGTCCCTGGAAGCATACTATTGGTCATTTGGCGAGATGGATTTCATGATGATTGCTGACATTCCAGAGGCCATGGCTGTGAAGTTCTCCCTCTACGTAGGGGCCTCGGGAGTTTTCAATGGAAAGCTGACACCACTAATCACCGTCGAGGGTATGGAAGCAGCTACCTCAACTGAGTTGCCTTCGATGCGACTCCCCGGCGAGTGATGTTCCCCTCAACCAGACATTGCTGCGACTGCGCCAACCGCGGATCTAGCATGTGGCTCTAGCCTAGGCTCAATGTGTTCAGGCTCGGCACCAGGTCCAATTATTCCCAATCCGATGGGTTTGTTGTGCTTGATTTGCAATTCAATTATCGACATCGTCACAGAATTCCCCATTACAAGCCCATGATCGGTCTCGCCACGTTCAATAATCCCCAAAACGATGGCTCCTTGGATTTCTTCACTCTGGAGCATCCTGTCAAGAGCGAGGGGCGCCTCCATAGAACCAGGGACCCACACAATATCCCGAACTAGCAAATTCTTTGATTTCGCCTCATCTTTGGCAAATTCAAGCATCCTCTCTACTTCTTCGCGATGAAATGAGCCACAAACAATTCCAAGATTCATAATTTACCCATCCTGAGCATCGTCTCCACAACTGCTTGGGTCCTCGAGTCTATCTCAATGTTTACTCTGTCTCCTACGGCCTTCTTGTCCAAGGTGGTTATTCTCAGAGTCTCTGGAATAATGTGTAAAATGAACCCCCCTTCATCGCATTTCCCCACAGTCAGAGACATCCCATCCACGGCGATGAACCCCTTTTCTAAGATGAATGGAGCACATCCATCTGGAATGGAAATTCTAAGGTCAACTCCCTCGCCAACCATTCTTGACTCCAATATTTCAGCCGTTCCCATTACATGCCCAGATAGGATATGCCCCCCCAATTCATCACCGAGCCTCATCGACCTCTCGACATTCAGGAGGTCACCCTCCTCTCTGTCAGCCAGCGTTGTCCTCTCCAGGGTCTCTGTAATTGCATCAAAGGTCACCTGCCCCGAGTCCATGCCAATCACAGTCATGCACACCCCATCCAGAGATACGCTTGCTCCCGTTTCAAGTCCCTCTGCGAAATCTCCTAGGTCCACTGTGAATGTGCAAATACCATCTCCTTCGACAATTCTCAGAATGGGTGCCGTTCCAGCTACAATTCCTGTAAACATGCTCAATCCTCCTCATAGGGGCCACCTTCTGTGTTGGGCCACAAATCTAGAATCCTTGCAATAATCTTCCTAGTTCCGTCTAGATCATCCGACAGACCCTCGACTCGAGTCACCCCCACGTCTTCGAAACCCGCATCGTCGAGACCAGACCTAATTGCGTCAATCGAGTGCTTCTGGTCATAGCCAAGGGCAATAAGATCAGGCTTCACTTCCCTCAGTATCTCGAAAATCGGAACTCCAGGGGGATTCCCAATAATTGCCTTGTCCACGGGCTTCAGTCCTTCCACCATCCTCCTTCTCAAATCTTGACCAGTTACTGGCTCGTGCTTCTGCTTCCTCACGGTCTCATCATGGGCAATTACGACAACAAGCTCGTCACCAAGCGATTTTGCTTGTTCAACGTAGTGCAAATGGCCTGCATGGAGGAGGTCGAATATTCCAACTGCCATCACTCTGACCATCATGGAGACCCCGTTGACATCTTCGCCTAATCCTTTTCATCGAAAGCAGTGGAAATCTGCTCCCCGGTTACCATGGGAATGCCATATCTAGCCGCATATTCTCTTGCTCCGTCCAAAGACAATGCACCATCTCCATCTGGCTCCAGCATCTCGGCACCTATTGTACAGGGAACCAGTCCTGCCAATCTGGCTATCGACACGGCTAGTTCGGTGTGGCCCTGCCTTGTCTTGAGCCCCCCGGGAGACTCCCTACACACGGGGATATGTCCAGGGGTCCTGAATTCCTTGCCCAGTTGAGAGAGTGCGAAGTCACCCCTGGCACCACTATCAATCAATTCTCCAGACAGTTCTCCGAACCTTCTTGTCGTCAGAGCTCTGTCCCTATCGGTAATCCCGGTATACGTCTCTCTATGATTCAAAGAAAGAGTGAAGGCCGATCTAGAATCATACTGTAGGTCGTTTGTAACTAGATGCTCAAGTACTGGATTCTCCCCAATCAAGGCATCGTGTGAATGGATGTCCTGTAGCCAAGGGAGCCCAAACATCTCTCCAATTTCATTCCCTATTGCTAGGAAGAGTAGACCTCCACAGTCTTTCCTCAGTCTCCTAATTACTTCCGGAGTAGCCGATGTTGCAGGCCATAGTAAGTCCGTCTCCTTCTCTCTGAAGTCAGAATCAAAGATCATCACTGGATTTCCTGACTTGAATGCGGAAATTACCCTAGCAACTCCGTCATCCATGTCAGGCGGAGGGGCCATCGATACCCGATACTTTCGGTCTAGAAATAATGATGTCTCGGGGCAATCTCCGCTGGAATGATGGCAGGAGCCAACGCATCTTCGGCACCTGTCCGAGTCGACCTTGCTGGCGGTTGGACCGACGTCGGACCATATCCTAGCGACTTCGGAGGAGAGGTAGTGAACTTCGCAATCAACCTCAGAGTGTTTGCTCGGACTGACTCAGACTCCGACAATACCAAGGCAGACTTTGAGTTTCCAGTGCATCGGGGTTCTGGATTGGGAACTAGTTCAGCCATGAATGTCGCCTTGTCTGCGCTTACTGCCCCCGAGAAAATAGAGAATCCCGAGGTACTCGCAGAGGAAGCCTTTGTTCTCGAATCGGAATCCGGGAATTATTGTGGGAGGCAAGATCAGTGGGCCTCAGCAATCGGGGGTTTCAACCACTTGCTGTTCATCGGAGATTCGGTCGAGAGAATGCCATTTGAGCCAATGAGGTCATCAATGAATTGGCTGAAGAAGCATCTCGTCATCTCATTCTCGGGGAAAAGCAGGAATTCCGGGGAAATGCAAGAATCAGTGTGGACTCGATACTCAAACGGAGAACAGGAAGTAATCAATGGCCTACACAAGATTAGGGGTGCAGCCAGGGTGATGGCAAACGGGCTCCAGCAAGACCGCCGAGACATGGTGGTTGGCTCATTGAAGGAAATCTGCGAGGGCGTAGACTTGATTGATCGGTCAATCCACGATCCCTTCCGCAATGTCGTGGAACCACTCATCGACAGTGGCTCAGCTGTAGCTTGGAAGGCGTTGGGGGCCGGTGGAGGGGGGTGTTCAGCGATTCTGTGCTCCCCCACGGGCCGGGAAGAAGTAACACAGGCAATAGAAAGAGCGGATTGGGAGATAATTGATTGGGATTTTGAAGACAAAGGAGTCATGCTTCACAATTGATGCTAGTACGAAATCTCAAACATGACCATTTGCCCGAACATACATGGCCGACCGCCGTCATATGTTCGTCTCTCTCGCCTTATTGGTCCTAATCGCACCTTTGGCATCCTCGTCCATCTCCTTCGAATCCCAACGGCAGGGGGGATTCGATGCAAATGGCGACTGGATTCCTAGTGTAGAGTCGGACATCCACTGGAATTGGTGGACTCATTGGAGCCGAGACAAAGATTCCAACTCCCTTGATGACAGGCTGGAATGGTTGATAGAGCAACCAGAGCAAACCCAGAGAGACTGGTGGAAGAGGGCGCCAGAGGGAAGCGCTCGAATTTTCGTCGACTATGACCACCACCCGACAGATGCCGACGTCTCAGCACTAGAGTCACTTGGGGTGGAAGTTACCTTCAGATTCGGATACTTGAACACGGTTTCTGGCACATCTCCTATTGCACCGATCGTCGACGAAGGGGGCATCAGGTCCCTGAATGGTGTCGTGATGGTCGAGGATCTAGGGCTCGCTGAGGTCAACATGCACGAGGCAGTCCCCAATATGGGGGTCGACACAGTTTGGGAAGACTTCGGCCTCGATGGAACCGGTTCAGTAATTGCCATTCTTGACACAGGGGTCCGGGGCGATCACGAAGGCCTCAACGACATGGACGACGATCCATTCACATGCATCGATGATCCTCCCGAGCCAGATCCACTGGATCCAGATCCACAGCCCATTCCAGCAGACTGCGATCCCAAGATAATAGCATTCTTCGACGCTGTCTTCACCGACGAGGAGCAAGACCCGTCCACCTCCTATGACTCAGGAACTCACGGCAGCCACGTTGCAGGGATTGCCGCTGGCTCCGGAGGCGGTCAGACCGATCCAGTAACTGGCCTACGGTATGTCGGAGCTGCCCCAGGGGCCTATCTGATCAACATCCTCGGTTGCTGCGATGGCGATATTGAGGATGTGATGCAAGGGGCCCAGTGGGCGATTGACAACAAGGAAAAGTACGGGATCGACATTGTCACGTCTTCCTTGGGCGAACAGCAATTCGAGCTCCATGTGGATAACGATGGGAACTCGGCATGGAGTCGTCAGATGGACATGGTTGTGGAGGCCGGAATCATCACGACCCTATCAGCTGGGAACGAATTCGGCGGGGCAACCCTAGCTGGATGTAACACGATAGATAGCCCCGGTGATGCGCAATTGCCCGTTACAGTTGCCAGCCTGGACAAGGACCTAGGACTCGCAATATACAGCAGCAGGGGGTACACTTCAGATCTCAGGGTAAAACCGGATGTTGCAACAATCGGCTCCGACATCATGGCTCCCGACGCAGCAACTCAGGATGGGTACACCAGCAAGTCAGGAACGAGCATGGCCACTCCCCTAATGGCAGGAATCGCTGCATTGATGGTCCAAGCTAATCCAGATCTGACTCCTGCAGAATTCAAGTCAATAATAGCAGCACATTCGATAGAGAGGGACGTCCAGCTCCTCGATGACCCGGGATTCAACGACTGCAGCATTCTTGAGAGCAGACCAGACAATGAGTTTGGATACGGTCAGGCAGATCCTACTGCCTTTGTTGAGGCCGCAGGGAGCATCGACCGTTCCCTCAATGTCTCAATAGAAATGGAGACAATGCAAGAAGTCGGCAACGAGAGCTACATCAACGGCCACTCATCAGGAGCAGGGATCGGGCAGTCAACAACTAGGGTCGAGATTCGTGTCGGAGGAGGGGAATGGAAGGAGGCAGAGGACGACTCACCATTGGAAGACTGGTCAATATGGAGCATCCGACTAGATCCTCATCAAGAGTCAGGAAACTCTACCATTTTCGCCAGGCTTGTCGTCGACGATGAGCATATCTCCCCAGTAGATGCCCGTCGAGTAATACTACTCGACCAACCCGCTACATCCGGCGGTGGGTCAGGAGGTTCGAGCAGTTCCAACATCCTAATTATCGGTGTAGGGCTGATGATGTCCATATTGGTTGGATTTGTACTTTTCAATAGAGAACAACTACTCGAGGAGTGGTTCGAAGGAAAGAGTCTGACTGAGAACAGACTCAGGAGGATGGTCTCCCTATGCGTCCTCTACTTTGCCCAGGGCCTCCCCTGGGGCTTCGCCTCAGTAGCCTTCGCAGCATACCTGGCCGACAATGGCCTCACTCCCCAAGAGATTGCCACCCTATTCGCCACAATTGCCCTCCCTTGGACCTTCAAGTGGATTTGGGGACCAGTGATTGATACGGTAAATCTGCCTCAATTTGGCTCTAGGAGGCTATGGATAATTTTCGCCCAGTTCGGCATGGCTGTCTCCATCGGAACGCTTCTTCTAATTCCAGACTTGAAGAATGAACTAGGTTTGGTGATAAAACTTCTATTCATTCACAATATATTCGCATCTCTCCAAGACGTTAGCACCGACGCTCTTGCAGTTGACGTCCTCCAAGATGATGAGGTCTCAAAGGCGAACGGGTATATGTTCGCATCTAAGCGAGCAGGGATGATCATCGGGGGCGCGGTTTTGGGAGGATTCGCCACCAAGATTGGAATTAGAGGGATGCTATCCGTTCAACTCCCTCTTCTCCTTCTGATAATGCTAATGCCCCTCTTCCTCTACGAGAAGCCAGGAACTCGACTATTCCCATGGTCTGGTAAGTCAGACAAGGATTCAGGTGGCGCTTCTTCGGGCGATTCTGTAGAGATCGTAGCGGTCGACGAGGTACTATACTGGGAAGACCCGGAAGAGTCGAGGTGGTGGGCAGCAAAGGCAGTTGGAAAATCGACATTTGACGATAAGATAACCCTCACCTCTCTTATTACCATTGTATCGCTGTCGATCTTTGTTCTGGGCCTGTTGTATGCAATTCTGTCAGTGGATCTAACGGTTTCGGGATATGATGCTGCAAAGAAATATGCATTCGGGGGTTTAGTCCTTGCAGTATTAGTCTCGATGCTCTCTCGGGCATTCTCCATTCCAAAGGTTCCTAACCCGTTCTCCTTGCTTCCATTTGGGGCAAGAAGAACGCTCGCGCAGACCACTTTCAACCTCACAAAGGCATTCTCACTTAGATCGTCCTTCTTGCTTATCTTCCTGTGCCTGCTCTCTGAGCTGTACTTGTTCGTGGACCCGATCGTGCTTGACATCTTCATCAACAGGGCAGGTTGGGAGCAGGAGAAGTACAACGTCATAGTCGGCGGCGTAGTGATCTTTGCCACGATGATCGGGCAAATCTCCGGTGGGATGCTTGGTGACAGGTTCGGTGTTAGGAGGGTTGCAATGATTGGATTCACATGCCTTGCATTGTCAAACGCAATACTGGCAGTACTACAACCATTCTGGACAAACACAGTAATCATGACATCATACCTGATTATCCGCGGTTTGATCAATGGAGTTGCTTGGATTTGCGTAATCGCCGTAGCGATGAAGATGACCTGGAGCAAGGTGGGTGGCACCCAATTCACAGCCTACATGTCGATGTTCAACCTTTCAGCCGTGATGGCCTACACCTTCACAGGGAGGATGCTGGAGATTTTCGATAATGACTACGCGACTGCAATCTATGCGGGCGCTGCACTTACCATGATTACCGTGGTATTCCTCGTATTCATCGATCCTGACGAGTGTAATCGGGTTCTTGAGAACAAATCCGAGGATGACGGAGTCATGGATGCCGACTTAGGTGAATCTGCATGGTGGGATGGGGAAGATGGGGGTGGCGACACTGTCACAGCTGCATGAGATGATCGAGACAGCAGAAGAGGACTTCCTAGTCTTCACACAGACGGTCTGCCCTTACTGTACTAGGGCATTCAGGACCCTTGATTCGAAGGGCCTGACTTATTCCGAAGTGAATCTAGACAACTTCGAGGGCCTCCGCAAGCAGGTTGTAATGGAGACTGGCCACAGGACAGTTCCTGTGGTGTTCGATATGAGAGGCGAGGAACCCATTTTCGTCGGTGGCTCAGACCACCTGATGGAATACCTCTAGAGGGTCCACGACTGGGTTATTCCACCAGCTACTCTGACCCTCAAGAAGGTTGATCCGCCTGTGAAGGTGGCTGTTAGGGTGTATTCCCCAGATGGATATGGGATGGTCCCAAGGGTCCCCATCTCACTTGCCCCCGGGCCCCATATCCTCTCTAGCGCCGATATCGACATGTGATCCCTGAGAGTCAGTGAGATGGATGATCCCGAGCCACAATCTGCATCGATGAAGTAGATCATCTCATCCCACTCGCCATCACTCGGGTGGTCGTTAACGAGAAACGTGTCCCGAATCTCGATGTCGTTCCCGGAATCCTCCCATGTGTCGCTAAACAGGTCCCCCCCTCTGACGAAGTAGACATCCCCCGAGTGCCCAGAACCGCTATCGGAGAGCATCATCCTGAGTTTTGTCCCTCCCAACTCATCCTTCCATGTGAAGGAGTAGAAGAAACCGGCTTCGCTATCGAACACGTAATCCAGCCTAGAACCATCCGAGGAGCTAGCAATGATCACTGCAGTGCTCCCTGAGATATCGGAGACAAAGGCATCCCATTCCATTGAGAACAGGGTGAAAGACCAGGTATTCCCCTCCATGAGGGGGAAACTAAGAACAGACTGCGCGACCCCATTCTCAAAAGCACCCAATTCAGAATGAGTCATCCTACCTAGGAAGGGGTTGTGGTTGAGAACTGCATGGCGCCTCGCCTCGGTAAGGCTAGAGATTGCTAGCATGTACGCAGTTCCATCCTCCTCGCTGGTGCTAGCCACCACCAATCTTGCCGTGTCATCGCTGTAATCCGGAGTCGAGAATGTGTATAGCCACCAATCCCCAGTCTCCCAGATTGGCACCTCAAAATCACTCGTTGAGGAATCATCCCCACCTGACTGCCCCCCCGAGCATCCTGCAAGTGAAGATGATAGCAGAATCACTAGGATTGCATATGCGCGACCCATTCCCATGCTCATCCCTAGGGTGGCCCTATCAAGAGCCTGACGCTCAATCGTTTGACTTCAGAGAGCGCCCAGCGCACCAGTCTTGGTCAGCACCCCAGCAATAACAACGCTGACTATGCTCATCAGTTTGATCAGGATGTTCAGAGATGGCCCGCTAGTGTCCTTGAATGGGTCTCCAATGGTATCGCCCACTACAGCGGCGCTGTGGGCATCATCACCCTTTGCAGCGCCTTCTATGTGCCCTTGCTCTATGGCCTTCTTGGCGTTGTCCCATGCCCCTCCTGCATTTGCCATGAATAGGGCCATCAGGACGCCGCTAGCCGTTGCTCCGGCCAGAGTTCCGCCCAGTGCTGCACTGCCTAGAAGCAATCCAATGACTACTGGGCTTGATACGGCCACGAAACCTGGCATCATCATCTCTCGCAAGGCTGCCTTGGTGGAGATGTCCACACAGGTGGCACTGTCTGGCTCTACTCCCTCACGACCCTCTAGAAGACCATCGATCTCCTTGAACTGCCTCCTTATCTCGGTGATCATGTCCTCCGCTGCGCGTCCAACCGACTTCATCGTCATCGCGGCAACTACGAACGGCAGTGCAGCCCCAATCAGTAGTCCGATTACTACCATCGGCTCGGTCAGGCTCAGGTCCGCTGCCTCAAGCTCAGCACTAGTCTTGAAAGCGGCGAAAAGGGCTAGGGCGGTCAGAGCCGCACTACCAATTGCGAATCCCTTGCCGATTGCTGCAGTCGTGTTCCCAATCGAGTCAAGCCCATCGGTAATCTCCCTGACTTCATCCCCTAGGCCAGACATTTCAGCAATTCCTCCAGCATTGTCTGCGACCGGGCCATAGGCATCCACGGTCATGGTCACGCCAACTGTCCCTAGCATCCCCATAGCTGCCATTGCTATGCCATAAAGTCCGAGATCGCCACCACCCATCACATGGTCGGCTCCGAAGATACCCGCAGCCATCAGTAGGACTGGGATGAAAACCGACTGCATCCCTACTGCCAATCCAGCGATTGCGTTGGTCGCGCTACCGGTCTTGCTCGCTTCCCCGATGTATGGGATTGCCTTTACCTTGATGCCGAATACGTCTTCAATTCCGGTGTAGTACTCAGTAACCAAGCCAATTAGAATCCCAACCAGTGAACCGATTGCGACAGCTTGGATCACCGTGGTCGGCAATTCTAGGTAGTCTAGGGCGAAGTAGCCACCAGCAATGAAAAGCCCCGCACCTATGAATGTGGTATTCCTTAGTGCTGCTCCCGGGTCCATGTTCTGCATTGCGGTAATCGAGAATACGCCAATTATGGAAGCTATGTAACCAACTACTGCCAGTACGATTGGAATCATCACGTAGTCTGGACCGAGCAGATCCTCGTTTGCTGCAGCAATCACCATTGCTGCGATTATGCT
>Ga0208522_1000781_pt1 | contig 21356 bp, 10 predicted proteins | sample ETNtaG_25_FD_185763 | JGI IMG/M metagenome (GOLD analysis project Ga0208522, IMG submission 185763) | Marine microbial and viral communities from oxygen minimum zone, Eastern Pacific Ocean - ETNP201302SV86 (SPAdes) (version 2) | ecosystem: Environmental > Aquatic > Marine > Oceanic ... | reverse complement strand
AACCAACTCGGATGTGTTGCGAGGGTCTATCCGAAACCCCATCCAACTGAAATTACCTGTTGGAAGGGCTTTCAGTGGGTCTGTTGCATCGCTACCCATTGAGTCAACATCGGTTATAGTGAATCGCACTATCCCGTACACATGCGCGCACGTACGCTCACACTTCTACTGACTCTCATGTTAGTGGCAGTTCCATGGACGGGCCTACAAGATTCGCCCGCCTTTCCCCATGACCGAACCATTAGGGAATCGGTTGCAAATGATGTCCCTGAATCATCCAACTACACCACTGTGTACCAGTTGAACATCCCGGCTGATGGTAAGTTCAACAATGACGAAATCCCCTATTCAATAGATGATAGTTCAGTCATAGACTTCTCTTTCGATCGAATTGCCTATCATCTGGAACTACAGAAACCGGATGAAGATCGAATCTGGGTATTCGTTTCTTTCCCAAGCATCACCATGCATGCAGATGAACTTGGTATTCCGACGTTTGCTTCAGGGGTCGAATTCAAGGAATTGCTCACCGATGTATATGTAGAATCTAATCATCCCAATCTCACAGGTTTGGGGAATTTTGATACAGGTGTGATTGAATTCTGGGGTACGAATTATGCTGCGGGCAATGGCAACGCTGTACCCAATGCCGATGGATCATTGTATGATTTTGGCGATGCTCAAAGTGCTGTTGATACTGCAGGTTATGGGAGTATGCAAATTCATGATTATGAATCTGGTGAGACCCTGTTTTCATACAGTGCTTGGGGCTACGCTAGTGGAGGTTCAGGTGATGACCTAGGGATTGGCAACAATCCCGATTCAGAGGGCAATCCCGACTGGACATTTTCTCAAAATTGCGGGGATTATGAAATCAAAACACTGACTGTGATGGTTCATCCGGGACCCACTCCAATAGGCCTCATGGTCGACTTAGAATCTCCAGATTCCCATCAAATCGTCCAGAGGAACGAATACAGTATGGGCACTTTCCCAGTACGTGGTTCTACGGAATATTCCGTTGATTTAATCGAAGGCAGATACACTTCTTTGGATAATGGAACTCCATCAGATTGGAACGACGTCGCAGTCCCCATCAGCTCAAACTTCTACGGTACCCTAGACGTTCCAACAGGATGGCATCGCCTTGAATTCCGTTTCATGAATGATGGGCAACAGATTGACATTCTCACCGTTGAGCCCGTCGGTGTTGGGGAGGTCTTCATCGTTTCAGGCCAATCAAATTCAGCAAATCATGGCGATTATCCCTTGACTCCTGTCGACCCACGTGTCAGCACTTGGGGGCCGAGTGGTTGGCGCTTTGGACAAGATCCGCAACCCGCTGCAACCGGCACTGGGGGCTCCCCTTGGCCGGCACTAGGAGATTTACTCGCCAACCGATATGATGTCCCTATTGGATTCCTTTCAGTAGGATACGGTGGAACCAAAGTTGACCGCTGGGTACCTGCCGGAAACGATCTCTTTCCACGCATTGCCGATGCTCTCGATGCTGTACAGCCGAGTGGCGCACGTGCCATCCTTTGGCATCAGGGCGAGAGCAATGCTGGGGGGACGACTACAGAGGATTATGCTGAGATGCTGGGCGAAGTAGTCCTTGGAAGCCGCGCTCATGCTGGTTACGACATCGCTTGGGTTGTAGCCCGGGTTGGGTTTGTCCCCAATGGTGACCCAGTCAAGATGAGTTGGGTTGTCGGTGGACAGAATGCTGTAATCGATGCGGACCCAATGACGTTTGCCGGCCCACATACCGATGACCTCAACGGCACAGATTGGCGGTACGATACAATTCACTTCAACGAGGCCGGTTTGCGTGAGCATGCGGCAAGATGGGACACTCGGATTGCAACGGCCATGAATGAGTTACTGCACCTGATTTTTGATACGGATGGCGATGGCGTTTACGATGATGATGACCTTTGTCAAGGAACACCCCTAGATGTTGATATTTTCACTGACGGGTGTAGTGAGGAACAGAGAGAGTCGGGTAGTACGACAGATTCTGACAATGATGGTATCATGGACAATTCCGATTACTGCCCGGATACACCAGATGGGGAGTCTGTCTACACTGATGGTTGCAGCGACAGTCAGCGCGATGCGGATGGGGACGGCGTCTCTGATGCCGATGATCTCTGCCCAGGATTCGATGACACCATAGATGCAGATGCAGATGGGATTCCAGATGGTTGTGACGACCTCATCGATACTGACGGCGATGGTGCCTCTGACAGTGAGGACCGGTGCCCTGGACATGATGACACCATAGATGCAGATGCAGATGGCTATCCTGATGCTTGCGATATCCTCATTGACAGTGATTACGACGACGTCGCTGACTCTGATGACAAATGCCCTGGTTCCGATGACGCCATCGACGTGGATGCCGATGGAATTGTCGACGGTTGCGATTCACTGATTGATTCAGATGGAGATGGACGAGCCGACTTCGCCGATGCCTGTCATGGCCACGATGACTCCATCGATGAAGACATGGACAACATCCCAGATGGGTGTGATTCATTCATCGGCCAAGAAACTGAATCCCAGACTGATTCAGTCCTCATGCAAGGAGGGCTAGCACTTGCTGCAGTCATGTTGGTTGCACTCTTGACAATTCTTTTGATTACCATAACTGGCAAGGAGAAGTCTCCTCAGATGAATTCCCCTGCAATTCCTGATGAGGCCGTGTTTGATTTTGTCACAGGTCCAGATTCAAACCTAGATGGTGTATGGAATGAGGGCGAGGAATGGTTGGAACAACCCGAAGGAAGTGGAACTTGGTACAAGCGAAATCAGGAAACCCGATTGTGGATTCTGCACGAGTCCGACGAGTAATCGGGTTACAGCGGAAGTAGGCCCCCCCGGATTCGAACCAGGGTCGTGGGATCCAGAACCCCACATGATGGACCGCTACACTAGGGGCCTATGTTAGCCTGCGATTGAGCCCCCGTATTTCAACGCAACCGCCGCACAGCAGCGCCAAACATGGCTAGAATAGGCAGTATTGTTCCAAAGCCCGGAATCCCCATTATTCCTCCATCAGAGTTACTTGCGAGGGGCGCCACTTGGAGAATGAACTCATCCCCGATTGTCCCATCGATTCTGTGATGCGTGAAGGCGAGTTCCTTGGTATCTCCGTGATACTTCAGTTTGGTCCAGCCGTAGGAACTGTTCTCCCGAAATGCACTCCATTCAGGCTGAGGCTCATCCAATTCTTCGTAGGAAGACCGTCCCGCAATCCCGATGACAAGATGGATGGGTGCGTATCCGCGGGCGAAGCGTCCATCCTTGCCGGTGTCCACCACAGTATCGCCAGCGACCGGAAATGTTCTCTCGTAGAAATGGTCGTGACCAGCAATCACTAAATCGACACCATTCGTCACATACATTGTTTCGAGAGCTACTCGCAATTCCACTTCTGAACCGTGGTAACTGTTGCTAGAATACATCGGCTTGTGGCCGTACACAATCACGAAGGGCGTCACATCGCGATTGACTGAAGCAAGATCCTGAGCCAGCCACGAATACTGGGTACTCCCCTCTGAATAATCGTGCTCTGTGGACATGAACACCATGTGCACACCGGGGAAATCGCGACTGTACCAGAAGATTTCTGATTCTGATTGACCATCCGAGTCGAAGCGATGCTCGTAAGGTGAGAATTCGTAACCGGGCTCATTCTCGTGATTACCAACCGCTGCCACCCATGGGATACTAGTCATACTGTCTTGCTGGAAATTGAACCAATTATCCCACGTCGACTGTTCACCGTCAGCGTATGCGATATCCCCTGAGATAGTTACCATCTGTGCCGCCGTGTCGGCAATAATCGACTCGCTGACATCCATTGCCTCGCTGGAATCGCCATGATCTGCAATGGCAATCCATTGGAAATGGTCATCCATCGAATCAATCGGTGTGAAGTTGAATTCCCCCGACCAATCCCCGCCTGAACTAACACGATAGGTCACCTCTTCACCTGGAACCAGACCCGTCATTGACGCCATGTGGAATGCCATGTCATGATTGTAACAGAAATCTGTACTGGCTGCAGTTTGACCATTCCATTCAACTTCACCAGTGGAACGACCTTCGGAGGCCCAAACCACATTCATGACCGATGCATCATCTGTCATCTGAAGGTGAATTTGCTGAGGTTGCGTACTTCCCGTCAATGTACCTGGACATTCTTGCAGTGTTTCACCAAGGCTCTGCGCGTGCGCGAGAGGGGCGAGCAGCATCAAGACGAGCAACGGAGCAAGTACGCGCACGAATCGACGTAGGGGCGACGATTCTCAATCATTGCCTCTGAACCGTGTGTTCAGAACCTCAAGACTGGCCGCATTAGGTCGCATGATATCGTCAGGCACGTCGGCTAGAGGTGTGTCGACTAGACACTGGTCCTCGATTGCGGTAGACTTGGTGGGGTCGAAGTAGAGCAAACCAGTCACGTGCTTATTTTCTAGTTCGGCCTTGTGAAGTGCGGCCAAAGCAGCGACAGCATCCGTCGGGTCATGATCTGAACCAATGGTTTCCAGTCGTAGTGTGCTGCCGTCGAACAATGTGATGTCATGGAATTCACCTTCTGGAACCTCAACACCTTCTATGGGTGAGTACGTTGGAATGTAATCATAGGCGTGTAACTCAACATCGTTGTCCTTGACGTAGGTGTAGGAGCGCAGACTCTCATCGTTATTGTTGAATGTCACACAGGGCGAAATAACATCGACGAGTGCGAATCCTTTGTGACTCATGGCTGCCTTCATTAGAGAGGTTAGTTGCTTCTTTGAGCCACTGAATGAACGGGCAACGAATGTACATCCTAAATTCACTGCCAGTTTGCATAGATCAATGGGTTGATGCTGGTTGATTGCCCCTTTCTTCTTCTTGCTGCCCTTGACCGCAGTTGCACTGTATTGGCCCTTGGTTAGGCCATAGACACCGTTGTTCTCCAGTACGTAGACCATGTCTAGGTTGCGGCGCACGGCGTGGATGAATTGCCCAATACCAATGCTTGCCGAATCTCCATCACCTGACACGGCGATGAAGGTCAAATCGCGATTCCCCATCGCTGCGCCTGTCGTGACGGCAGGCATCCGTCCGTGGACGGTGTTGAATCCGTGTGATTTGCCAAGGAAGTATGCTGGTGTCTTGGAAGAGCAACCAATACCACTCATCTTGGCAACCTTTTCCGGCTTGAGCCCGTTTTCCCAAGCAGAGTTGATGATGACGGTGCTGATTTGGTCGTGCCCACAACCAGGACAAAGCGTTGATTTTCCAGCTGTATAATCATCCTTTGGTAAATCGATAACGTTCAGTTTGATGGTCATTGACCCACCTCCTTCAGTACTCCCTTGATTAATTCTGAATAGTGGCGTGCTCGAGGGGGCATTCCATCCGAATACGCGGCACTGTGTACCTTTGGAATGAGTTCATTGGCCAATTCACGACGAAGAATTCCGTAGAGTTGACCATCTCGATTGATTTCAAGCACAATAACCGTTTCATGGTCGCGGATGAATTGTTCGACAACAGGTGATAATGGGAGAGAACGAACGCGGCACTGGCTGACCTTTCGCCCAATCTCATCCTCTAGAATATCATCAATTTCTTGAATTGAATTCTCCATCGAACCGTAGTAGATGATACCGACTTCTTTCTCAACTTCTTCCCGTAGAACAGGCTGAGGAAGCCATGTTCGAGCATTGTCCATCTTTTGCTTGAGCCGCATCATCAAAGCCTGATACACTTCAGGCTTTTCAGAATAAATTCCATCTTCATCATGGCCAGTACCCCGATAGAGAATGGGGTCTAGACCCGAACCAGGCAATGTGCGATATGGAATGCCATCACCATCCACGTCTCGATACCGACCGTAGTTTTCGATGGCATCCAGTTCAGCTTGAGTTCGCAAGATTTTGCCACGATCCATCGGCGTTTCCGGATATTCGAATCCCTTGCAAGACCAGCGATTCATGCCTAAATCGAGGTCACTGAATCCAAAGACAACCGATTGCAATCGTTCAGCGATATCGAAGGCCTTCCAGCCGAATTCAAAACACTCCTCCATGCTACCGGGAATGAGGACTGGATGCGTAGTATCGCCATGACTGGCCTCATACAACATCGAGAGATCGCCTTGCTGTGTTCGTGTCGGCAATCCAGTTGAAGGTCCTGTGCGATTGACGTCCCAGATTACACCGGGAATCTCTGCAAAATATGCTAGACCGATGAATTCCGACATCAAGGAAATCCCTGGTCCACTGGTGGCCGTCATCGCTCGAATCCCCGACCATCCTCCACCGATGACCATGCCCACTGCAGCCAATTCATCTTCAGCCTGAATAACCGCACAGAGATGATTTCCATCCTCATCGCATCGAATCTCAGGGATGTATGCAATCAGCGATTCTGCAACACCGCTGCTTGGCGTAATGGGGTACCAACCTAGCAGGCCAACACCACCGTAGTGACTTCCAAGTGCGACGGCCTCATTTCCGTCAATCAGGAATACATCATCGTCAACTTCCCGGGCCTCAATCCTGTAAGGAATCATGGCTGTATCGACATTTTCATTGATGAAAGCCCGTCCAAGGTTGACTGCCTCAAGATTTAGTTCGATTGCCCTCTCCTTTCCCTTGAACTGATTTGCAACTGCATCGTTGAGTTTGCCCTGGTCCAATTCAAGAATTTCAGCGAGTAGACCCACATAGATCATGTTCGAAATCATTCGGCCCAATTTTGGATTTAGTCCTCGTGCCATTTTCGTCATAGGAACGCCGATTACAGTGCAATCCTCGCGATCTATTGGCATCTTGGCATCCTCGTTGAAGAGGATGAGTGTCCCAGGCAGACAACTCTCAACATCGTTCTCCCAAGTCGCCTTGTTCATGATTATCTGGATGTGGGTACGATCACCGGGGGCTTGGTACCCCCTATCACTCACCCTGAGGATGTACCATGTTGGCAATCCAGAGATGTTACTTGGAAACAGATTCTTTCCACTCACAGGTACACCCATGCTGAACATGGTATGGAGTAGGACGAGGTTCGCGGATTGCGAACCTGTGCCATTTGCGGTGGCTATATTCAATTGGAAATCGTTGACAATCCGTTCCATCGGCGACGATGTCTCCTAGGTCCCGGGGGGGCGTAGCCCCCCTTCGCGTAATTTGGTCCCGAGTCGTGCCGATAATAGGCATTGCTGCTACTCGGCTTCTTCCCGTATGCATTGTTTCATGTCGCAGTACAACGAATGAAGCCAATAAATCCCCTTTGATTGGCTTTGTTTGCACCCATGCCGTCTTCCGTTGCGGTTTTGAATGAGGCCCGTCTCGGCGGGCTCATGCCGTCCAAGAAGATTGAGCAGGGTTGGTTGAAAGCCGAGATGCAACTTCAACAGGATAATCCCGAAGAAGCATTGAAGATTCTTCGTGAATCGGACGCCGATGCCACTCAATCCAAGACCTGGCGATTAGCTGGTGAGGCCAAGGCAATGCAGGCCCGTCAGGGAGGCAATAACAAGAGATTGTTCAAGGATGCAGTGAGGCACTATGAGAGTGCACTGAAATCCAGCCCGAATGACAAGAAATCCCGTCGAAGTCTCAACAGCCTTCGATCCGAAATGGATGGCCTCGGCATTCGCCCTGATGGCATGTCGAGGTTCATCGATGATGGTGCCCCCACTTTCCTCGGTATCGTTAGTATCGTTGTGGCACTCGGGTTAATCCTAGTCGCCCTCAAATTAGTCCCAGATCAAATTTCAGGCGCATCTTCAGGAAATAATGATGGAAATGATATCGCAGTCCTTACCGTATCATTCGAAGGTCAGTCAGTGGATATCACAATTGATTTGCACCGAGATGATGCTCCAATCCACGTGGATAATTTCGTCAAATTAGCCCAGCGTGGGGAGTATGATAACGTGATTTTCCATAGAATCATTGACAATTTCATGATTCAAGGTGGCGACTTCCAGAACCAAGATGGTACAGGTGGTTACGCGGCCGAATTCTATGGCTACTGCAACGGCCAATCCTCTCCGTCTGCGTGTTCTGCGGAGACCCAATTCACTATTCCCGATGAAGCAGACAACGGCCTCCTCCACAATTCATGTGTCATTTCGATGGCGAAAACAAGTGCTGAAAACACTGGTGGTAGTCAATTCTTCCTCATTCCAGAGGACAGCAATCCAAGCCATCTCGACGGAGTCCACACAGTCTTCGGAACAATCACCTCAGGATGTGATTACGTTACTCAGATTAGTGAAGTTCAAACCGATAGTAACGACAAACCCATCTCGGATGTCATCCTTCAGTCAGTCGTAATCTCCTGACCTCAATTGAGAGTGACGTTCAAGGATGACCGTCTGGTGGTCGCATCATGGCGAGTGAAGACCCCTTCGCTGCATCGGCGACATTTGAGATGTCGAATGGCGATGCTGGGCACTTCGTCGACCTTCATGCGTTGGAGTCTGCAGGACTTTGTGAATTGAATAAATTACCCTGCACCATCCGTGTTCTCCTAGAAGCAGCACTGCGAAAGTGCGATGGTTTTCTAGTAACCGAAGATGATGTCAAACGCATCGCTGCATGGTCGCCCACCCAATCTCCAGCCGAAATTCCATTCATGCCTTCTCGAGTGATTCTACAGGATTTCACTGGTGTGCCTGCTGTAGTCGACATTGCCGCTCTTCGCGATGCCATGGTAGCTCTAGGCGGGGACCCCAAAAAGGTGAACCCACAAGTACCGGTTGATTTGGTCATTGACCACTCAGTCCAGGTCGATGTCTCAGGACTTTTTCCAGATGCCAGAGAGCGAAATCTCGAGATTGAATATCAACGCAATATGGAGCGTTATCAATTTCTCAAATGGGGCCAACAAAGCCTCGACAATTTCCGCGCCGTCCCCCCTGGTCGTGGCATCGTCCATCAGGTGAATCTAGAGTGGATTGCCACCGTTGCAAGACAGGAGAATGGTGTGTGGATGCCAGACTCTCTGGTTGGCACAGACAGCCATACGACAATGATCAACGGACTGGGTGTTTTGGGCTGGGGTGTAGGTGGAATTGAAGCGGAAGCTGTTATGCTCGGCCAACCGATTTACATGCTTCTACCCGAGGTCGTCGGATTTGAGTTAACTGGGGCACTGCGCCCCGGTGTAACCGCTACCGACATGACCCTAAAAATCGTACAGATGCTGCGCGCTCAAGGGGTTGTTGGCAAGTTCGTTGAGTTCCACGGTCACGGCCTGTCTTCGCTAACGCTGCCCGATAGAGCCACCATCGCAAACATGGCGCCAGAATATGGTGCCACCTGCGGATTTTTCCCTGTCGATGATACGACATTGGAATACATGCGATTGTCGGGTCGCAGCGAAGAACACGTGGAGGATGTCAAGCGCTATCTCAGCGCCCAAGGGATGTTCTACACAACCGATTCCACTACTCCAGAATTCACTTCCAATTTGACTCTGGACTTGGGCGATGTTGAACCGGCGATGGCTGGACCTAAGCGCCCCCAAGACCGAATCGACCTTTCAGCGATGAAGGCGCACTGGCGAGAGAGCCTCACTGCTCCAATTGGCCATTCTGGACATGGCGCAAATCCATCTGAATCTGAACGCCAAATTGAGGTCACAGGATCAGATGGTAATACCTACAATCTCAAACACGGCGACATTGTCATTTCTGCCATTACTTCGTGTACCAATACATCGAATCCATCGGTCATGTTGGGGGCTGGAATTCTGGCAAGAAACGCGGTCGAAAAGGGGCTTAAAGTGGCACCTTGGAACAAGCCAAGCCTTGCCCCCGGTAGTCGTGTTGTTACTGAGTATTATGACGAAGCTGGCTTGACTCCTTTCCTCAACGAATTGGGTTTCCACAATGTCGGTTATGGATGCACGACTTGCATCGGAAATTCTGGACCATTAGAGCCTGAAATCGATGCTGCAATCGACGAAGGAGACCTCATCGTCGGCTCGGTTATTTCTGGCAATCGAAACTTTGAGGGGCGTGTTCATCAGAAGGTGAAAGCGAATTACTTGGCCAGCCCACCATTGGTGGTGGCGTACGCCATTGCAGGAACGTTGGATATCGATTTCGAAGTAGACCCCATTGGGGTTGATTCTGAAGGCCAACCAGTGATGCTCGCAGACATCTGGCCCACCGATGCAGAAATCCGTCAAGTGATGTCACTGGCGATAACTCCAGAGATGTTCAATGATCGCTATTCCACCGTGATGAGCGAGCCACGGTGGGATGCCATTCCAAGCACCCCCAGCGACCTCTATCCTTGGGCGTCTGAGAGCACCTACGTTCGATTGCCGTCATTCTTTGAGGGCATACAACCTGAACCCGCTCCAATCTCAGCGATTGAAGGGGCACATGTTCTGTTGAAACTCGGAGACAGCGTCACAACGGACCACATCAGTCCAGCCGGCGCCTTCCCACATTCGGGTCCTGCTGGACAATATTTGGTGGACCACGGTGTCTTGCCCCGTGATTTCAATTCATTTGGCAGTCGCCGTGGAAATCACGAAGTGATGATGCGTGGCACATTCGCCAACGTTCGCATTCGAAATCAGGTTGCACCCGGAACTGAGGGTGGCTATACCACACATTTCCCATCGGGAACCGTCGAATCGGTTTACGATGCTTCGATGAGATATCAGCAAGCCAGCATTCCACTGGTGGTTTTGGCGGGTGAGCAATACGGTGCAGGCAGTAGCAGGGATTGGGCTGCAAAGGGCACGCTATTGCTCGGCGTCAAGGCGGTGATTGCCACAACCTTTGAGAGAATCCATCGCTCAAATCTAGTCGGCATGGGCGTCCTTCCGCTGACGTTCCCTGAGGGGGAAAATGCCGATTCTCTCGGACTTGATGGAACCGAAACATTCGACATTCCTGCGCGGGCAGATCTTGTACCATTGAGTCCAATATCCGTCATTGCAACAAGACCAGATGGCACCAAAATTACCTTCGAGGCCACAGTTCGATTGGATACGCCTGTCGAGGTCGAATATTATCGAAATGGCGGCATTCTACCCACGGTCCTGCGCTCATTGGCCCATTCCTGAATTGAATTCCTTACGGCCCCATGGGCCGTGTGGTTCAAAGACCGCTCCGAGCCAAGTGTCGCTGATGTCCCAACTCAAGGGCCCCGTTCGCTTTCGCTTTCGCGCTCCTCAAGACGATGTCGACGTTATGATTCAAGGTGATGTTGAGTGGGTCAGTGCGCTGCGTGAAGATTTGGGTCTGGCGGATGTCGGATGGATGCAGCCAATGGCCACAACTGGTCGAACCGTTCAAGAACAGAACGAGAGTGATGAAGGATCAGAAGAACCCGATGACGATTCCCCCGTATTGTTAGAATCCGATGTCGCCGTTTTATTGCCAGGTCCCCCGCCTGATCCCAGTCGCGTCCCTACTGTTCGTCGTGTGATTGGGGAGATGGACTTGGATGATGAAATGGAGAAATTAGGCATTGAACACCCTCGCTCTCCAACGGCAGAGGAATTGTCCGAAATCATCAGCGAAATGGGTGAACCTGAACCGATTACCTCTCAGGTCTCAACCGATCCAATCGCCGAAGCATGGTTGCAGCGATTGATGCGAATCGCCGTGCGAAAATTCGGCGTTACTGCACTACCGATTTCTGTCATCGACAGTGCTGCCTGTGAACAACTTGACCGCTCGGGAGCCGAACTTGAGTTGTGGCTTGAAGGAATGTGGCGTCTCGGAAAACTCGTCAAGGTACATGGCGGTGAACGTTATGGCTACGGCCCAAATCCACGATGGCTTGAGGCAGATTGACATAATTCCCGCTCAAAAAAGAGCCGAAATGGCTAACATTGTGTTGAACCCTTTGATGCACCAATAATCGTGGTACTGAGAGCCACCCCTCGTGCGCAAGTAGCGCGCACGCGAGAGGAACTCTTGAATAGAGTCGTCATGACGGGGAGGCAGAGTGGTCAACATGTTTACTCATGAGAATAATATGAACAAAGCACGCGTGCGCAGTCTGGCACTTGTAACCTTGATGTTGGGGTCAATCTTCGTAGCGATGATTCCAGCCGTGAGTGCAAGTCACGTAGAAACGTACCCTGCACAACGAAACCCGGTTGCAATCGCTTCAGGCGATTTGGATTGTGATGGCGATGCCGATATCGTCTCCGCGAGTGAGATGGGGATGTTAATCTCCGTTCTCTACAACGATGATGGAGATTTTTCGGACAGAGAAGATCTATGGGTCTCTTCCAACACATCTAGACGCGCACACTGGTTTGATATGGCAAACGCCAATGACGTTGGAATCGGCGATATCGACGATGATGGTGCCAATGATCTTGTCTTCTTCCGCCAGAACGTTTGGGTTGCAGGTAGTGCAACACCTCCACTCGGAAATATGACTGTGATTTGGGGCGATTGTAATGAGCGTGTTGCAGATTGGACTCGCTCGGCACCAATTTCAGTATCTCCTTATCTTTACGGATTGGAAATTGTGGATGTTAACGACGATGACAAGGACGACATTGTCGGCCTATTCCTCGATGAAACAATCACAAACATGGAAGTCATGATTATGCGTGGCCCAAACCCCACTCAACAGACCAGCCAATCAATCACCAACATCCCTCTAACACATGCATTCTACTATGATATGGCCATTGGAAATTGGGGTGAAACTGTAACAGGTGGTGGCATCCCTGGTGGCCAAGGTGACTGTGAAGACCAAGATATTTGGATGATGACCGCACCTCCATACAATGGTCCACAAACCGGCTTCAGTGCAGGAAACTGGGACAACGTTACTGTGCTTGAGTACAACTGCGTTTCCAACCAGTACGAGAACCCAGTTACTTCCGCATCTGGCACCCACGTATTCGCAATGAATGAAGTGGAAGCCAATGGAATGGATATTGCAGACACAGACAATGACGCTATAATCGACATGGTTGCAATCGGACAAGGCTGGGATCAGAACGTATCCTATGCTACTCGCAGCAGTGTTGGTGGCACATGGTCGACAAACAATCTAGCTGGTATCGGTGATTATGTTGCATCCGATGTGTCCATTGCCGACATCAATGGTGACGGTAACATGGATTTCCTTGTGCCTACAATGCTCACAGTATCTACAGTGAACAGTGCAGGTGCCGGACAGCAACAGCAACTCACAACCGAGAATCTTGTCGATATCAACACCGTGAACATCATTCTCAATGATGGGAACGGGAACTACCTATCGCCACAGACATTCGATGTCGGACGCCGCCCCACAATGGTCATCGCTGACCAATTCAGTGGTGGCGCTAACAGCGCCCTCGACCTAGCCGTCGGCCAGCGCGATTACGCGTTCAGTTACAGCAACGGTGCCATGTGGATTGATTCGAAGGGATGGGCCGGTTCCATGGATACCATCTCAATCGTTGAACTTGATTCGGAAGATGTGGGCATCGGTGGTGTCACCGTATCTCCAGCATCATGGGATCCAGAGGATCGAGAATCCAAGATTGGCGAAGGAACGCGTGATGTGAATGTCACCGTCCGAAACACTGGTCTTCAGGCAATTTCTGGTTCAGTCGATGTTGACGTCTCCGTGAAGGAGGTTGTCGGTGGTACTGACACCGTGGTTTATGCAAACGATTTCGATACCGCACCTACGGGCAGTTGTTCTAACTGTAACATGGTCGGCGTTTCTTATTCAGGCGAAGTCAGTGGTTCATACTGGCACGTTGAAGATGGAAGCAACAATTCAGGCAATGGCGATGAATACGAAGCTGATACTAACCCATCTGATTACATGTGGGCCGGCGCTATTGTAGCCAATACATCTGGCGATGGCGATATGGAAACTGGTTACATGTCATGGTGGGACGAAGGCCTCATCATCGAAGGTGTTGACCTCACTGGAGCAGATTCTGCTTCGATGGATCTCGACATGATGTGTATGGTTCAATTCAGTATGATTTACTACTCTTCGACTGGAATCGCTAACCGAATCATCTACGATGATTCGTGCAACATCGATGTATACAGTGAAGACAGTGGTTGGACAACTGTGGATTACACCGGTGGCTACGATTATGATCGATACGTCCACTTGGCCAATGGATACTATCCTGAATTCACAGTCTCGAATTCGGCATACTGTTGCTTTGTTAATCCATGGGACCGATACGCTGGAGATTCCGGCGTCGACCTGACCCCGTGGGCTGGCGAGGAGATTGACATCCGCTTCCGCTTCCGTTCAGGGCACATGGGCAGCGTTGGAAATGACAACGCAACTCACAACAATGAGTGGGACGGCTTTGCAATCGACAACCTTTCGATTAACAAGACAATTACTCAATTTGGTAGCAACGTGCAGAATGTCAATCAACAACTCAATCTGAATGCTCTGGCACCCGGTGATGAACAAGTTGTGACTCTGCAGGCGAATTTCGTCAACGGTACGACTTACATCATTGAGAGTGAATTGTCCAGTACATCTGGATTCACGAACGGTGATGACACCAACGACGACAGCCGTTGGCGAACCACCGTGAAGAATTTGTTCGATCCTTCTGTGGAAGAGATTACTTCCTTTGAGAAAAATGCACTATACGCTTCGGGCAATATGCCAATTGATGTTCTAGTCAAGAACGCCGGCAACACAGTCGTTGACTTCGACACCGTTGCCACAGTGTATTCAGCCAACCCAACAACTCTCCTAGTGGAGGACTTCGAAGGTGGCGCATCTGGCTATGCATTTGGCGATGATGGTGACAATTTCGGTATTGTCATAGATGATACTGATTCCACAATCAACAACGCCATCGTACCTGGCAATCGCCCTGTATTTGGTTCAAGCGCATATTGGTTCGGTCACCCAGACGATGGTTACGGCGATGATTGGGATGAAACCATGACATTGCAAACCATCGATCTACGTCAGAACACAGCCGACTTCGTTTACCTGAACTTCGATTACTTTGCAGAGACTGATTACCTAACCGATTCGGAAGGGGACATTCTCGCAGTGCAGGAGTATGGGATTCTTGAGGTCGAATGGCGCAATGGTGGCAACGTGTACAATGGTACAATCATTGGTAACTGGAACGACTACAACGAGAACGGCGTTCAATACAACGACACGTGCGAGGACATCGATGATGACGGCAACTATGACGAGACCGAATACATCGGTGACCTTGGCTGGAACGTCTTCTTCGACTCTGAAGGCATTTCAAAGGGTGTAACCCTCGATTTGACCCACATCTTCCTGCGCAACACCACCTCTCTGGATAGTCGCGACTGGGACTACAACTGCACCGACCTATCGGGCACTGAAGTCACTGTATCCTATCGCTTCCAATCCAATGGGGATGGAGTGAACGGTAACAGCGGTTTAGCTGGATTTGCCATTGACAACATCACCGTCAAGGAGTATGTATTCACGTACGTAACAAACTACACCATGCCGGTGTCCGGTCTTGATTCCCAAGAGGAACAAGAGGTCAACGTGGGCAGTCACTCTTTCACACAGGGAATCTACCGCATTGACGCAATGACTCATTATGACAACCAGACGCAAGGTACCGCTTGGTACAACCACAAGGAAGTCAACTTGGCAAACAACGTCACCCGCCTGATTTTCCAAGTTGCAAGCGTTGATGTTCAATTGCTGCGACCCGATGTTCTCGATTGTGTCGAAGACAACACCTACTCGTGTGTATATCCCATCGACCAAGTTGAAGAGCACGCATTCTCGATGGAACTTGTGAACGGTGTTCTTGAGGGCGATTACAACATCAAACTGAAGGTTACGGATATTGACACAGGCTCAATCATCTACGATGAATCCAGTGCTGAGAGTCCGATGACTCTGTCTCCACATCAGCGATCACAAGCATCGTGGGCTGCTGTAGCTCCAGCCAGTGGTTGGACAGATGGTGGCAATTACAACTTCAGCTTCTACGCTGAACTTGCTTCAGATGGTACGAGTTCAGGCAACGCCTGGGATTTCTCAATCTCGATGTCCGATAGCGTCGATGTCGCGATTCTGTCGAATCCCACCGATCAGAACCGCCTATCTCGAGTCAAGGAAGATCTAGATGCATTGGGCATGACTTACACACAGTTCTATGTCGATGATTGGGACCGATATGTCACAAGCACTTGGATGAATCATTACAACAAGATTCTGCTGCCTTGGCAGACCACAATCAATGTGGAGGCTGGTAACTACTACACCGAGCTTAACGCAGAGGGTGGTAGCGATGGTTTGAGCCCAATGGCGGTCATCAAGAACCGCATGCAGGCGGGTGCAACCCTCGAAATGCACTTGGGTCCATACAGCAACATCTTCCAGGATCCATTGAGCAACTTGCCTTACGACATCAATGTCGCAAATCGCAATGTGGAAGGCAACTACGTCACCCATTCCGATACATCAGTGATGGATTGGCATCACCCACTGCTCGCCGATGTGAACCCCGTGGCCTTCATTTCATTCAATGGTGGACACCACGTGGCCGAATCGACACTGATTACCACTCAGACGGGCACACTCAACATTCCACAGGTATGTGGCGGTTCTATCGCTGCACCGATTGGAACATTCCACAGTCTAATCAATGATGCATCCGATTCGACTGCATCTCTACTGGCAACCTGTTCAATTGGACAGGGTGGAATGATTCTCACAACGATGGACGTTGAGAACCCAAGTGTATCAGATGCACACGGCACGGTTGGAAAGCCTCTGCTCTCCAATCTATTGGCACACCAAGTGACACCTTACCCGTTGGACTTCGGCCCAGCAAGTGATGGATTTGACTTGGTCATCAATGGCGAAGTTATGGCGTGGAATAGCCTACAGGGCAAATACGACACACTGTACATGAAGAGTGATGCAGAACTTGAGTTCTCATTCACTTCTGATTTGGCAGGACTCGACGCAGATTGGGAACTCCGCCCTGCAGCGGGAACAACCGCAACCAATTGGGATGGAAACCCACTCCAAGATGGAGAGAGTGATCACCGTGAGGATGACACGCACACAGCACAGTTCTGTGTGCTAGATGCTCAGAGTTCTACACTCTGCAAGCAGGAAGCAGAGTGGCAAGTCACACTCTACCTGCACGATGCAGAAGGACACACGCGCATTGCCAACATCATGTTGGAAACCAACGACGCTCTGGCTGATGAGTTTAGCCCAATGCCATCGTTCTCAATCATAGATCGCCTTGAATATCGCGGCCAAATTGAGGTACACGAAGATTCACCAAAGGTTTCCTCGGATGGATCCGAGTGGGACATCAACCTGATTCGTCTAGGTCCAACAGGTGACTTGACTGTGCACTTTGATGCATCCAATTCGTCAGATGGCGATGCAACAGATGGCACCAATGGCATCAAGACCTACATTTGGAAGGTCTTCTTGGACAACCCATACGATCAGCCCGGTACCGCCCCTCAGGGTGGTAAGACCACTGAAGTCTCAAGCATGGTCAGCCACGCCTTCACTCACCGATTCCAGAACGTCACGGTGGATCCAACTACTGGATTTGAAGGTTCACTGATTCGCGTTGAGTTGACTGTGATTGATCAAGCAGACAAGCCAAGCCTACAGAGTGACAAGTACAAGATGTACTTCGTCGTTGTCGGTGAAGGCTATGGTGACGATGAACCAATGGTTGATTTCACTAGTCCAGCGCCTGGAAGTTCACAGACCGATGATACACTGTACGTCAACGGCAGCATCACCTCTGGTTCAGAGAATGGCGATGTCATGATTGAAGTTGCACTGGAAGAGGACACACTCGATCTGTTGCCTTCACAGAAGTTCCCGAAGAAGACCGCTGGTGAATACGACAGCACGGTCCAACTAGCCGATGGCGCAGAATTCAGCCTCACGCTGGATATCGCTGACCTGTACAATGAGAACGGCTCGACCCAGACCATCTGGATTAAGATTACAGAAGGCGATGGATCTCGCTGGACGATTTACAAGACTATTGATGTCAACCTAGTTCCCAGAGAATCAGGTACCGATGAGGTGGATTGTGAAGCAAACCCAGAAGCAGAGGGTTGTGATTCTACCACTTCAGGCGAAGGTGGTTCAAGTGCAATGAATACATTACTCCTCGGTGGAGTCGCAGTATTCGTTCTATTGCTTGTTATCATAGTGACACTGTTGATGGTTCGCGGTCGTGGAGGCGGCAGTGGCACTGAAGGCGATACATCCTTCGGTGGCGACGTCGCTGAGATGGATCCCGTCGAAGCCTATGTTCAGCAACTGGTTGCACAGGGTTACCCTGAGGACACAGCTCGTGCTTATGCGCAGCAATACTATGCTCAAGCGGCTCAACAGCAACAGCAGCAATGACGCAGAGAGTCTGACGAAAATGGAGACGTCGGGGGGCCACGCCTCCCGGCGACCCTCCAGAGTGTATTAGCGCGGCATTGATGAACTCTAACCGTCGCGTCGAATCATGGACTCTGGTGAGGGTTGGAAGGTCGCAGACATCACTCTTGCAGAAGAGGGTGCACGCCGTGTGGATTGGGCACGGGCTCGAATGCCCGTCCTTGCTCGCCTCCAAGAAGAGGGCCAACAATCCAAACCCCTAGCAGGGATGATTGTTGCCGGCTGTCTACATGTTACAAAAGAAACAGCTGTACTCATTGAAACACTTGAAGCAGCAGGTGCCAAAGTTGCTTGGTCTGGGTGCAATCCATTGTCTACTCAAGATGATGTCGCCGCGTGGTTGGCCAGTCAAGGATACTCAATCTATGCATGGCATGGACAAAGTGTCGAAGATTTCTATTGGTGTATCGATCGTACGATTGAAGCAAATCCAACGTTGACATTGGATGACGGCGCTGATTTAATCGTTCGAGTTCACGGCCCCATGTCGGACTACGCTTCTGGTGTAATCGGAGGGACAGAGGAGACAACAACTGGTGTGCATCGACTTCGCGCCATGGGTGATGCCGGAGAATTACGTTATCCGGTCATTGCTGTCAATGATGCGATTACAAAGTGGGATTTTGACAATGTATACGGTACGGGGCAATCAACACTAGATGGCATCATCCGGGCTACCTCTGTACTCATTGCAGGCAAGACATTCGTTATCGCTGGATATGGCCATTGTGGGCGCGGTTTGGCCATGCGAGCCCGTGGTATGGGTGCCAATGTTGTCATTACTGAGATTGACCCCCTACCTGCTCTTCGTGCAGTAATGGATGGATTCCGGGTGATGCGCATGGATGAAGCTGCGAGCATCGGAGATATTTTCTGCACCGCGACTGGAATGAAAGATGTCATCGTCGACCGTCATTTCTCAGTCATGAAAGAAGGCGCAATCATTTGCAACACTGGACACTACGATTGTGAAATCAACATAGAACACCTTGAATCACAATCCAAGAGCGTTCGTACAATCCGCTCAGATAATGAAGAATTCACAATGACAGACGGTCGCCATCTCTTCTTACTTGCAAGAGGTCGTTTGGTCAATCTGGCTGCTGCCGAAGGCCATCCATCTGAAGTCATGGACATGAGTTTCGCCAACCAATACCTCGCACTGTGTCGCCTGGCTGCTGAAGGGGGCGATATGGCCCCGATTGTTCACGACATCACCCTAGAACAGGATCAAGGCCTTGCCATAACCAAATTGACCACTCTCGGCTTTGAAATTGACACGCTGACTCAAGAGCAAATTGCGTACCATTCAGACTACACGGCCGGCACCTAATCGTCATCCGATTTTTCTTTGATTGCATCCGACATCGCCTTGGCCAGTTCGGTGGCTTCAGTGGCAATCTCGCCTACACCCTCAACGGCAGTATCGACGGCGTCGGCAACGGAACCACCTCTAGCGAGGTCACCGATTACTTCCGAAAAAGTCTCCTTAATTTCATCTACAACATCCTCAACACCCTCGGCGACGCCCTCGGGTTCTTCCTCATCAGAATCAGGGTAGTCAAATTCTACCCATTCCGGTATTTTCATCTCCCAACGGTTAGAGATTTTCTCATCGTTTTCGACAATTTTCTCAATTCGCTGCCGGAATGCAACGGGGTAATCCTTGGTCATCACTGTGCGATACAGCCTAGCATCTCGAATCTTTTCGGGGATGCAAACCTTTCCGGAAATGGCCTCAACCTCGATGGCACGCCAGAGATCTAGAACCGGACGATTGCGCTTATCGGTCAGAGATATTGACCATTTCTTGACAAATAGGACCGATGCGTAGACCAGCATGAATGCAATCCCCATGCCGAAGCACCCGTTGGGCATGAACCATTGTAGGGCGATGGCTTCCCAAAGTACCAGAGGTCCTGCTAACATGAAGAAAGTGAATTTTTCACTTGCAGGTTTCAGATTCCGCATTCCATCGATATCTTCCCAAGAGGAATGATTTGGATTCTGTGGCTTAAATATATCCAGTTTTTCCATTTCATAATAGCGCTGAATAGTCCGATTCATCCGTTCAACTCGGAACAATTGATCTCTAGACATCTCTTCCATACCACGCTCAAGAAGAGCCTCCATTCGTTGACTCGCTTCGGCGTAGTGCCCCATTCGGATGAGCAGAGCCGCCTGTTCAATTATTGGCGTTGATTGGCTTGGATGATGTTCTCGATAATCTTCCCACCATTGTAGGGCATCCTCGGCTAACCCAAGATGTTGTGTGGAAAGAATAGCCCCTCGAATCCAAGCTCCTTGATGTGTGGGGTCAAGGGCCACAATTCGCTTGGCCAAGGCCCAGCCTTTCGCTGCCTCAGGCAAGGTTGGGTCCACTCGGTAGCTTCCATCTCGTCGGAGGTCAGGCAATCCACAATTGAGCAGGGCCCACAGACCTTCAACACAATTCGGGTCTGCTTCAACTACTTCCGTGGCTTTCAGTAGAGCCCCCGCACGATTCCCACCCTTGAGGTATTCTTCGAGGTCATCGAGCATTGCAGGAATACCTTCCTCGGCGAAGGCCGCAACAACTTCGATTGGCGGGCTCATAGGCGAACCTCGGCCGATGAGTCAAATGAATGCTTTGCGCGAGATTTCAGCGTCTGCGAGGCCCGCCCTTGCTTTTGGGCCCCCATCCACCAGGTTTTCTGGAATCGCGTCGTGGGGATCTGCGATCATTGCTCCCTCGATATTCTCGGCGTGGTGGGCGACTATCGTTACCGCCTCGATCACTTCCTCGGTTGTCGCCTCCTCTGCGATCCCCGCCTCGGTTATCTCCGCCACGATTGTCACGGCGTTGGCCACCGCCACCACGACGATCCCCGCCTCGGTTATCTCCGCCACGATTGTCACGACGCTGGAATCCTCCGCCTCGGT
>Ga0208522_1000778_pt1 | contig 21418 bp, 26 predicted proteins | sample ETNtaG_25_FD_185763 | JGI IMG/M metagenome (GOLD analysis project Ga0208522, IMG submission 185763) | Marine microbial and viral communities from oxygen minimum zone, Eastern Pacific Ocean - ETNP201302SV86 (SPAdes) (version 2) | ecosystem: Environmental > Aquatic > Marine > Oceanic ... | reverse complement strand
TCAACAGTTTTGGCATAAACATGAGGAATACCTATCTTATCCCATATTATCTCAAAAGGAGAATCAGCTTCAGTTACCTTAAACTTCAAAATCTATTGTGTGTTTTCTTCTAAAACCTCGAAAGCTTGTCTAGCAATATTAGAAATTGCATCTAGATCCTGATCAGTATGACAAGTTGATACGAAATGATTGTGATATCCAAGCATATAAACTCCTCGTCTAACGCATTCATCTATCCATCTAAAATGTGTTCTGATATCTACGTTATTTAATCTGTAATAAGGCATTGCAGGAACCCCTGAAGCAACTAAATCATATCCACTTTCCTTAGCTACTTTTACTAAAGATTGATTTAAACGTTCCCCATAATCCGTCATTTTATTGGCGGCATCTATTTTTTTAAGTTCTTTGAGAGTTGCAATGGCAGCTGCCATGGGTGAAGCGCTAAAAAATTGAGTTCCTGTGAAATATACCTTCTCAGCTGCATCCTTCATTTCATTGGTGCCAACAAGTGCAGATAATGGGTGTCCATTAGCAATTGCTTTTCCAAAGCATATTAGATCAGGCGTGAATCCATAAGCCACGTTAGATCCAGAAAGATTAATCCTAAAACCTGCTCTAACGTCATCAATAATTAAAATTACATCATGTTTCTTACACAAATTTGATACGCCTTGCCAATAACCGTCTTCAGGCAACGCATTGTCTTTAGAGGCTGGGTGGTCGTAAGGCGAAGAAATAAAACAAGCTATTTCATTCGATTCCTCATTCAACACCTTCTCAAGAGATTCAAGGTCATTCCACTCAACAGTTATCACTTGATTGTCGTCAGAATCAATAATTCCCGGCCTGCCTTTTCCTTGCATCCAAGGGGATACTCCGTGATACCCATCTTGGATTTTAACAATCTTTTCTTTTCCAGTTGCTTGTCTTGCTACCATGACCGCAAGGCTTGTGCTGTCTCCACCGTTTTTACCGAAGAGTGCCCAATCTGCTGCATCGACCATGTCAACTAAGGCGGTAGCTAAATCGACCATAACTGGAGAGGCTAAACTAACTGTATTTCCTTCAGAATCTTGAGAATTTGCGGCCTCTTCAATCTCTGGATGTTTATAGCCTAGGATAGAAGGTCCATAAGCACACATTAGATCTATGTACTTATTGTCATCAACATCCCAAAAATAAGCACCTTCAGCACGAGAAAAGAATTTAGGTCCAGTATCTCTTACAGCGTATTTATAATGACCAAATATTCCGCCTGGTATTACCTCTTTAGCTTTTTTTAATAGCGCTTCAGACTTCTTTACTTCGTAAGTTGTGTTCTTCATATTCTATAAAGCTTTATACTAAATTAACTCCTGTAAAGTATTCATGAAAATGAAACGCAAGTGAAGTAAAAAAAACGGCAAGGATAATAGACAAAACATCAAAAGTTACTTTAGGACTAGCTAAGGTATTTGTTGGATTTAAAGCTTTATTGGTCTCTTCAGTCCTTAATTCAGCAATTAGAACTGAAATAATTGAATACGCTAAGAACGAACCAAACAAAATCACGGAAGATAGATCCGGGTTAACTAATAAATGTAAACTAGCCCAAACAATCATTCCATAAGACATAGGATGTCTTGTTATCTTTTTTATGTAAGTCGGCATGCTGGTAGCTATTAGCAACACAAAAGAAACAAACATTAAATATTCCTTATACAAGTACGCATTTGCGTTAATAGAAAAAAGAAAATTAGAACTGCTCTCATAGCCTAATATAATCAATACAAGCCCGGCTAGAGCTACTAAAGAATATAAAGACATGTAAAGGCTTTCACCTAGATTGTCTTTTAGATAAAACCTTAATTTAGAGATTAACGGAACTAGATGTATTCCAAAAAATATTATTATTCCAGTTTTAAACATACAACACTCTCAACGATTAATTATATTCATTAAATCTTCTTCTAAACTCTTTTCAGGTCGCTCAATAATACGCCCAATTTCGTTTTCTTTCCTAAAGATCACAAAGGTAGGTGTATTCCTGAGATTTAATTTTTTTTCACGGCCTTTCGGTTCTTGCTTATTGATATCCAAGCTAATTAAAGAAATATTTTTAAAAGCTAAACCTACTTTATTAAGTATGCTCAGCATACGAGGCACCTCCCTATTGCTGTCATGACACCACGTACCAAAAAGAATAACCACCTTTATATCAACAATATCCTTTAAATCAATTCCATCATCTACCCTGTATTCATTATATTGTGACTGGAAAGATGGATGATAGCTAAATAGCTGTTCGACAGTCATGTCTCCTACAATATCTGCCGAAGATCCGGCAAAGTGTACGGAAGGACCAGTCAATAAAATACCCAAGACAGAGATTAGAAGTCCTCTCTTTACAACAGTCCTACTCAAAAGAGGATTTGTAATGACTCTCTCTTTCATCCTTTAGCATTCCTGCAGTTTCAGCCATGAATCGATCTCTATCTTCTTGGGTCTTAAAGACCCAAACACAGAAGCAGTCTTCACTATGATAAATGGCTTTCAGTTCATCATCTATATCGCAAAGCTCTTGCGGTATTTCAGTTTTTACACAAATCACAATTAAGAAACTCTGGCTTTCGGAAAAATTCTTAAGAAATTTTCAGAGTAAAAAAGATCTCTCGTGTGCTCATCACGATCTGATAAAAACCTTTCAAACCTTCCTATAGGATCGCTTGTTCCTTCTACATGGGGGTAATCGCTGGAAAATAGATAAAGTTCAGGATACGAAGCATCCATCAACATTCCAACATCTTCATGATGAAAAGGAGTGAAGGCCATTTGTTCCAATATTTGCTCCGAAGGCTTTCTTTTAATTTCGTTTAAGTTCTTATCTACCCTGCTCCATGTCTTAACAACATAATCTAATCTTTGTAACATTTCCGGAACCCACCCAGCTCCTAATTCCACACTAGCACCTCTTAATTTAGGATGTCTCTCAAAAACGCCGTCTAATACCATCATAGACACAAATGTTTCTGGTCCTTGGTGCATAACCACCATGTCTTTTGCTCTGACGTTTTCTCCGCCTCCCATCCAATCTTTACTAGGTGGCTTTCCATTGTCTGACCAACTTTTATCTAGCTGTAAAGGAGAGCCTCCAACGTGCATTAAGAAAGGTATACCTTCTTCCGAGAGCTTTTGCCAAAATGGATCTAAAACTAAATGTCCTGGCGATCTATCTCCACAAGCGTAATGAGGTATCCATATAGCTTCAAGACCTGATTTGATGGCAAAATCTAACTCTACCAAAGCTAATTCAGGCTCATGAAGAGGAATTACTCCAACTCCCATTAATCTTGAGTCTTCCGAACAGAAATCAGACATAGCTCTGTTATGTGCCCTTGTGGCCCCGTAACGTAATTCAGGGGTAATTTTAACCCCTTGTTTCTCTACGTATTTAGCCTTACCTCTAACATCTCTGAAGGGAGTAACCACACTATGAGTTGCAAAAACTAATTGCTTCTTAAATCCGAGCATATCCATTGCTATACTCCTGTCTTCTCTATTGAATGCCCCCAATGCTTGAATTTCTTTGGATTCAGCAATTAATTTATCGCCTAAGGCAATTTGCGCTTCTACATGCTCTCTACTGTGCTTTCCTCCGTTATTTACTATCTCTTCAACCTCTTCATCTGTAACAAGACTAGCTTTGTAATTAACTGGCGGTATTAAGTCCTTAAATTCTTTATCAGCGTAGTCAATTATGAAATTAGGTAATTCCATCACATGACCATCGGCATCGTAATAACTCCTATCTCCTGGTGCGTAAGCCATAAAATATCTCCTTTTAAAACTTATCTTAGCATTCTAAGAGCATCTCAACTATTGTACTAAGCCCTTATCGCTTTTTAGTACATGATAGTGACGACGACCTTTCATTAATTTGTATTCTTATGACCAGGACCATAAATTATTCTTCCTGGGCGCTTACCGGTATGTCGACCATCTTTAACAACTATCTCTCCATTAACTAATACAAATTTCATGCCTGTAGCGTATTGATGAGGATCTTCAAAAGTTGCTTTGTCTATAATTTGATCAGCATCAAATACAGCTATATCAGCGAAATACCCTTCAGAAATGAGTCCCCTATTACGAATACCTAGCCTTTGAGAGGTTAGACTGGTCATTTTACGAACTGCATCTTCTAATTCCAGTACTCCTCTCTCTCTAACATAATGACCCAAAACCCTAGCAAAAGTACCATATTGACGAGGGTGAGGAGACCCAACCCCAAATTTACCTACGGGACCATCTGATCCAATAGCAGTTACTGGGTGTTGCATAATTCTATCTACATCATCTGAATTGATAGCGTGAAAGACTGCGCCCGCACCACCGCCCTCTATTATCTCAAAAACTACTTCTGCAGCATTTTCAGGTGTAGGCTCCATGCCTTTTTCAACGACTAGATCTGCTAAATTCTTACCAGCCATAGACGGATCCCATTCATTAATCGAAATAAATACGTTCTTTGGATCTCCACCCCCGCGATCAAACAGTATGTTCTGAATTACTTGTTTCTTGATTAGTGTTCGCGTTTCAGGGTCTGTAAGTCGTTTCACCAGACCCTTACGACCACCTTCTTGGGCCCATTGAGGAACCAAGGCCTTAAGGTAGGTTTGAGAAGCTGTATACGGATACTGATCTATAGTAATATCAATACCTCTTCTTCGCGCTTCATCAACAAGAGCTAAACTCTCAACCGATAACCCCCAATTTTTTGCACCTATCACTTTATGATGAGTTATTTGTACTGGAATTCTACCCTTTTCTCCTATGAGTATAGTTTCTTTAACAGAATCAATTACCTTTGAGGCCTCTTCTCGCATATGAGATATATAAATACCCCCATGCTCTGAAGCAACCTTAGATAATTCAATAACTTCCTCAGTAGAAGCGAAGTTTCCTGGTACATAATACAATCCAGTAGAGAGCCCTAAGGCACCATGCTCCATAGCCTGCTTAACCAGGTCTTTCATTTGATCCAATTCATTTGGAGTGGGTTCTCGATCCTCAGATCCAACGACCTTGGATCGTATAGTGCCGTGACCAACAAACACACCCCAATTAGGACTAATTTTCTTATCCAATATCTTTTGAAAATGCCTATCAATTGGAAAAGGAGAAGAACCGTCATTTCCTTCGGTTAGTGTCGTCACTCCCTGCAATAGAGAGCTCTCAACATTAGGCACATCGAATACTCCTCTTATAGCATGAGTATGAGGGTCGATAAAACCAGGAGACACTATAAGGTTTTTAGCATCTATAAATTTTGCTGTAGAGTGTGATTGTAAGTTCCCTATATGGACTATGCGATCTCCTATAATACCAATATCAGCTTCGTACCAAGGATTTCCAGAACCATCAACAATCTTTCCATTTCCTATAACAATGTCATAGTTATTACCTGAATAAATATAGTTTAGAGTTAAAGCAAAAGACGTAAAAAATATAAAAAAGATATTCTTTAAATTTATAAACATCTTCACTCCATATCTGCTAGCTTATTGTGGATTGTAACCACTCCTTTTTTATTAGCATTTATAATTGTCTCCATAGCGGGAGCTTCCTTACTTATATCTCCTAATTCATATAAAGCCACGTGAATATCATCATGATAATCAACTTGTTGCATGTCTTTTAACCATCTTCTTATGTTAGGAAAAGGCTCGAAGTCGTAGACGTTAGTAAACATACTTTGTAATTGCCCTATTTCAACGTAAGCGGCCATATCAGCTATTGTAAGCCCATCTCCAATAAGGTAACGAGATTTAGACAACCAACCATTCTCAATGGCATTGAACGCTCTTTCTATATTAGCTTTGGACATTTTAAGAAAATCTTCGGGGAAATTCAGATCTTTTCTAACCTTAGGAGCAACTAAACCTATCGACGCTTCTCTCACATTCCTATGGTGAAGGTGTAAATACGAATCAACTTTTGCCCTTTCTTCATGATTGCTAGGATATAAATCATTCCAATCATATTTATTACAGAGATAACACATAATTGCGTGTGATTCAGATAAAACGAAACCAGTATCTTTATCTTCAAGGCTAGGTATTGTCCCTGTAGGAAATTTATCCAAATAATCAGGGTGACGACTTCCTCCTTCAGAAGAAGAACCAGGATTAACTAAAGATAACTCAAAACTCTGTTGTTTATATAACAAAAGCCATAGAACTGCTCTAACTGGCTGAGAAAATGGAACACCGTAAATTTTAATTGGACTAGACATGTTTCCTCATTAATTAATTTACTCTTACAAACATTGTTCTAATGAATGCTACTGAGCTCTGTATTAAGAATAGAATCATACAAATAATGTATATATTGGTTAGTTGAGTTAAATAACCCGTGATCATCAAACCCGAGATAATAAAATTAGTTGATAATATTCCAGTTTGAAATAAATATAGTTTTATAGGGAAGATCTCTTCATGACCCTGTTTTCTCAAGAAAAGCATTCTTCTAGGGAATATTAATAGACCTACGACCGAATAAATACATACAATCCAACAACTAATTGCCCAAGCTAATTCTAAGTTTTGATTACTAAAGATAGCAAAAGGCAAGATAGAGCCGAACATTGCTCCAAAGGCAGAATAAGTTAAAAGTTGGATACGAAAGTTGTCTGGCGCACTAAACCCATCAGATGTTCTACTTAATCCAATTAAAATTGCTGAGAATCCAACTATCCCTAAAGCAATTTCAGCTATTAGTTGTAGTGCATGAAAATTGGGTTCCATACTTAGATATGCTCTAAAATTATCAGCGTTAGAAGGATTTTTTGATGTTTATTAAGATCATTTAGAATCATCACAACATTGTGCTTAAAGCTAGTGGGAGGCGCCCTGTTTATACTCGGAACGATTGTGGTATCTTTAGCAATGACACCCCTCCTATATCAATTATTGCACATGAAGAAAAGTGTGTATAATTTTTTTATTAAGGAGAAGACTTTGCAACAAAACATCTTTATATATTTTTCTAAAACATTTTCAATATTTACTCTTATAGGCTGCTTATTAGTACCTTTCTTAATTGTATCTGAAGTCCCCATACTAAAACCTGGTGCTCCAGGGGAGGCTAGCATAGAAATGGATGCAGAAACCGCTGTTAATATCGCTAACTCTTCTTATACGTATGCTGATGTAGAATTTATGCAGGATATGATTATCCATCATCATCAAGCTCTAGTAATGTCTAGAATGGCACCTCCAAGCACAAACAATCAGGCGATCCTAGACTTGGCTGGACGTATTGATGTTTCGCAGAAAGATGAAATTAGTTTTATGCAGAACTGGTTGCAGGATCGTGAAGAAGAAGCTCCTGATCCTGCAGTAGAACACAATAAACATACTCATCACACCATGGTTGGTATGGCGACCCCAGAAGAAATAGCCCAACTTGCTAAGGCAAAAAGTACAGACTTTGACAGGCTCTACCTGACTTTAATGATCTCTCATCATGACGGCGCTATCGAGATGGTTAAGGAACTAAGAGATCAACCAGGCTCTACTTATGATCCAATTTTAAATGAATTTGTATCAGATATAGTCAATGATCAGGCAGTAGAAATTGAGAGGATGAATTCTTTATTGATCGGTCTTTCAGACGATCCTCGCGCCGGGTTAGCTGCGGGCCTTTATGATGCAGAAGAAGCCATCATGAATATGCAGCTATTGGAATCACAGCGTAAACCTTTAGGATTTTTTGACCCCAATAATCCGACAGGAGGAGGAGCTAAAAAACTAAAAAAAGACGAAGAGATGGATGCTGAAAGTAAAGCTAAAACCGTTGAAGCAGATGCTAGGAATCGTCTATATCCAATGTTGAGCTTTTCTAATACTGATATGGCTTTTCGTGATGGTATTCTAATAACTGGAAGTTATCACGGTTTCAACATATATCGCATTAATGAAATAGGGCTACCTAGACTACTAACTTCGGTTATTTGTCCAGGAGGTCAAGGTGATGTCTCTATCGTGGGTGATTTACTTATTTATTCAGTTGAAGAAACTCGAGGTAGAGTTGACTGCGGCCTAGAAGGGGTTTCTACAGATGCTAGTCTAGATCGTTTTCGTGGAATAAGAATATTTGATATTTCTGATTTAAGCCTACCTAAACAAGTTGGTGCAGTTCAGACTTGTCGTGGCTCTCACACTCATTCAGTAGTAGCTGGCCCTAATGAAGAAGGTAAGATCCTGGTTTATAACTCTGGTACTGGCGGAGTTCGAGAAGAAGAGGAATTGGAGCAATGCATAGAAGATATTCCAGGTGATGATCGTACCGCGCTATTCCGTATAGATGTAATCGAGATACCTATAAATGAGCCTTCAAAATCTAGAATCATTAATAGCCCTGCTGTATTTGCTGACCCTGAGACAGGTACATTGGCTGGGCTTTGGCGAGGCGGAGATCATGGCGATGATTCTCAAGAAACTGAAATTACAGATCAGTGTCATGATATAACCGTATTCCCTTCTGCCAATATTGCAGCAGGTGCATGCTCTGGCAACGGCATACTTTTTGATATTACAAACCCATCTGAACCAACAAGGATTGATGTGGTAACAGATACTGGATTTGCTTATTGGCATTCTGCTACTTTCAACAACGAAGGTACCAAAGTTCTTTTCACTGATGAATGGGGGGGTGGCGGACGGGCACGTTGTAGAGCCTGGGATCCATTGAATTGGGGAGCTGACGCTATCTACGACATCGTAGACGAGAAATTAGAATTTAGGAGTCATTACAAAATGCCTGCCCCACAACTAGAGACAGAAAATTGTGTTGCTCATAATGGCTCTATTATCCCTATACCTGGACGTGATATTTTTGTCCAAGCTTGGTATCAAGGTGGCATCTCAGTTATAGATTTCACTGATTCCTCTAACCCTATTGAGATAGCCTACTTTGACCGTGGACCGATTAAAGAGAAAGAAATGATAACTGGTGGTTATTGGTCAGTTTATTACTATGAGGGCGCTATTTACGGTACTGAAATTACCCGTGGCTTGGATATATTTAAACTTATCCCTAGCGAGTACCTAACTAAAAATGAGATAGAAGCAGCCGAGTTAGCTTATCCAATCATTGGTTCTCGTCGTCTTTTCAATCCGCAACAACAAATTCCTATGAGCTGGCCCTCTAAGCCAGTGGTTGCACGCGCTTACTTAGATCAGTTAAAAAGAGATAAAGCCATAGAAGAAGAAACTTTTAATAATATTCTTAAAAGCCTTGACCGAGTTGACTCAGCTATGCAAAAAGGTGGCAGTAATAGTCTTTCGAGAAAGATAAGTAGATTCCAATTTAACCTTGATAACCCTAGTTTAAAAAATATTACTAGGTATAGGCTGGAGAAACTAGATTCTATTTTAAAAGAAATAGGTCAAAACCTCAGACGATAAGGAATTTAAAAGTAGCTGGAAGACTGATGAATCTCTTTGGTTATCTTGAATTCCAGTTGACTAGAAACATACTTTCATTTCTTCTAGAGCGAGGAAGTGTAAAAGGCCCGTCATAAGTAGCTTTGATTGATGGACCTGCAATTAAGATATTATTCTTTTCCAGTTCTTTGATAAGAATTTCAGAGTGTTTGTTGAAGTTTTTTTCAGTCGATCTACCGGAAAATCTAATCGCAGCATAGTGACCGGCTTCGATAGAAGATATCTCTAAGGAATCATCATCAGGCAAAGGTGTATTAAATTTATTAAATCTAGAAGGTAGGTAAAATTGCATAAGCATACCCTCGCCAGAATTAGACTGAGTTACAGGTATAGTCATGGCAATTTTTTCAGAATCTTTATTAGACCCAGAGATGTAACTAAACAATTTCCTAAACCCGCCATTTTGATCGCCGTATCTTGTTTGCACAACCAGTCTTTCCTCATAAAACCTAACTTCAATTTTTTCAGTTTTATAGACTATGTCATATTCAGGTTCTTCGTAAGCCATGACTGAAACAGACAAAAATAATGCCCCAATCAAGAAGGCTGTATTTATCAAATTATAATTTTTCTTCATAGTTATTTTATATCTAAGATATCTTAGCTAATCAACGATTTATCATCTTCTTTCCTACCTTAAAAGCAAATAAACATAAAATACTCAAATATAGAGCAATAGTTACGGAATGCTTAAGGAAAGTTGTATTACTGGCCGACTGAACTTGAATTAAAGATATCTCTGGGTACTGAGTTAGCATGTAAAAGATTTGGACATTCTCAATTAGGTCAATTGTACCTAATAAGCATGGCAAGAAAACCAACCAGCGGAAAACTTTTGACTCTGAGAGAACCATAATCAATCCAGCAAAAAATGTTACGTAGCAAATTGGAAATAATAAATCTAAAGTAAGGCTAGACCAGGCATAAAGAGTTCTCCCATTTTCACCATAAACTAAGAAGTTTTTTTGGATAAGATTCATATCGTAACCAGGTAAAACATCTAATATTTGAGTTCCAAGTTTTTTTTCTAAGAGCCAAAAAAATATCAAACAGATCAGCATTCCAATGAAAGATATAGATAAACTTTTCTTAGTCGATAGGAAAATAAGATTATTTAACATTACTCTCCTTTTCTTTCTTATTGTTATAGTAGCCTCTAAAAGCAATGTAGGTTTGTATTAGATTGGCAATAACGAAAGCATACAAATCAACTAAGATAAAAACTGTTGCTCCAGCGAATCTACTAATACCAGTAAGCAGGTAACCATTTAGTCTAGTTTCGTGCTTTACAGAACTTACTAAATATAAGCTCAAGATGCTTAGTACTAAGATGACCCATTGACCGTACTGCAAAAAATTATCTATCATAATTTTACCTCTTTTATTTAATTAGTTTTGATTTTGTAGAGTGAGATTATAGGCCTGTCGAGTTACCGAATAAGCCCAATAAAAAAATAGAAACTGCAATGCAAGACGAAAATAAAGAAACTGAATAGGTATATCTGGAAATGCTTCGGGTGTAAGAGCCATATAGATATTAGCCGGATAAACAGCTACTAGGAGAGCCACCAGTCCCCATCCAGCTATTACGCGTAAGCGGGGAATCAAAACACAAACACCACCCATAACTTCAAAGAACCCACTGACATACACGGCCTCAGCATGCAAAGGAAAAGCAGGAGGCATAATAGATAAATAAAATTCTGGATTAACAAAATGATCTACACCTACATTGATAAAAAAGGCGGCTAGTCCAAATAAAACAATTTTTTTCCACCATCCAACGGGTAGTTTCATCAGAGAAGAAATGTTCGACAAAAAAGTCATTTTTTAACCTTATATTCAATGCTCATTATCTTCTCCATATTCGAAAGTTTACCTTGCTTATAATTTCCGAAAAGCTTCAGCGTAAGTTATCTTAGACTTTAGATTCTCTAAACAGCCTTTATTTAATTCTAGTTGTTGAAAATGTTCAGGGTCATAGTCACTATCTAAGGTTGAGATAATAAAACCAAATCTTTCATAATAATTTGGATCTCCTAGAAGGAACAAGGCATCTATTCCTATTCTCTCACTTTCTTTGATTGCTTCTTTCATTAATTTAGAGCCAATACCTTTGAATTGATGATCAGGCAGAACGGAAAGCGGTGCAATGCCTGCACAGAATAAACTTTCGATATTTGGTTCAATGGTTAAGTTGGAGACAATCACATTTCCTAAAATAGAGTCTTTAGAATCAAAAACAAGATTGATCAAATCATCATTATCTGAAATAAGATCCTTAGCTAAATCTGATTCTGCTTTGTTAGAGAAAGCTGACTGAATTAAGTTAAAAACTTCGTCATAATCAGTTTCTTTAATTTCTCTTATCATTTTATATTCAGCTCTGGGTAAATAGGGTTCCAATTCTGCAGCCACTTAGGCTCAGACAACAGCTCTATTCTATCGTCAACCTTATAAGTCACAGGATAAATTCCATTAGATCTTAATGTTCCAGATTGAATGGCATTTAAAGCGTCCTTCAATTTAGTAACTGTTTCCAAACTTAGTTCAGGAACTCCTACAGAGTCATCTCTATGTGCTCCAAATATACGTAAACTATTTTCACTAACTGATTCTATTGTTTGAGCGCCCTGTAAGTAATCACCCATATTGCTATTAGGTAAAAATCCATACAATTGTCCAGGGTACAAAAAGTCTCCAGAAAAAAGATAACCGGCCTCTTGATCAAAAAGAGAAATAGAGTCTTCAGTATGTCCGGGTGTATAAAGAACTAATAAAAGCCTATTACCTAAATCAATTATCTCGTTTGGGGACAACCATTCGCTGATCTTTAATTGAGGTAACGAATACCCTTCCACCTCGCCAAGATGCTCAAATCGAGTTAGAGGTAATTTGTTATCAGGTGCTCGCTTTCTTAAATGCGGTAAATCAACAAGGGCAGTTTTTTTAAAGATAACCTCATTTCCAATGTGATCATAATGCAAATGTGACGGAATAAATGTTATCGGAAGATCGGTAAGAGTTTCTACAACTCTACGAATGTCTCTCTGCCCAGTACCTGCATCAAAAATAATTGCCCTGCTATCTCCAAGTATTAGGTAGTTAAAGTTCAGTTGGTAATATCTTGGCTCTCCTATAGCAAATGTTCTTTCATCAATTTTTTGAATCGTATAGTAATCATCAAACCATGTAACTTCCTCTCCTTCATCTTTAGGTTCCAATAAGTCAGGTAATTCACTAGAAGTCATTAAGTAAATAAAGATATTAGTTCTTTGATTAACAGTAATTGAAGCTAATACGATTAAAGTAAGTGTTAGTAAGATTGTCTTTTTCATAAATTTATAGATACGGTCAAATTTAATACCAAACTGTAATGATATGATGTGTTTTATGCAATTTACTACAGGAAATGGTCTTTTGACCAAAAGATAAGCATAATAAATTAAGCTACCAATAATAGATTTGATGCTATGACTAGATTGTTAATACCTCTACTTTTGCTCATTGGCTACCAAGTCAGCTATAGTAATGAATCTAATATGACTGAAAAAACATCTGGATCATTAGACAAGCACTTCTCTCTTATGTCTCAAGCACAGGCTATACATACTTCAGCATTGACCTTAGATGCGCACGCAGATATAGAAATACCTGGAAAACCTTCAAACTATGCCGGTAAAGATGGCTTATCTAAAGTAGCACCTTCTAAGATGCGAGCCGGTGGTCTTGACGCAGTCGTAATGACCGTAGCCGTAGGCCCTATGCCAAGAAACAGTGAAGGCTACGCTGCTGCAAAAGCACTTGCGGAAACAAAACTAGCTGCTGTAAAAACAATAGTTGCGAATAAAGATAATAATGCCACTATTATACTGAGCTCAGATGAACTCATTGCAGCTCACAAAAATGGCGAATTAGCTTTAATTCTTGGGTTCCAAAATGGGTTAATCCTGGGCACCAACTTAAATGAGCTCGATACCCTATACAGCTCTGGGGTCAGAGTCTTTGCCCTCACCCATATGGGTCATAACGATTTTGCAGATTCATCACGTACACTATTTGATAGTAATACTGGCACGCGAGAACCTGATGCAGAACATGGTGGTTTATCGGCTTTAGGTAAGTCGGCTATCATAAGAATTAATGCCCTCGGGGGTATTATGGATATCTCACAATTATCAAGCCAGGCTGCATTGCAAGCAATCGAGCTATCTACTACTCCGGTGATTGCCAGCCACTCTAATGTACGAGCATTGACGAAAGTAAGCCGCAACCTCTCAGATGAAGAAATTGATCGTATTGGTGAAACTGGCGGTGTAATTCATGTAGCTCCATTTCGTGGCTACCTATACAACTCATCGGACCCAGATCTGGACGAAAGTATTCGTGCGGTACGTAAAGAGTCAGGTATTAGCGAAGACTATCTTTATCCATTTGAACTTTATTGGGAAATTGATGATAAAGCCTTAAAAAAAGATTTTATAATCCAAATTAGCACCCTACTCGGCCCCATAGGTTTAAAAGAAATGGTTGATCATATCGACTACATCGCTAATCGAATCGGTGTTGATCATGTTGGTATTGGCACAGATTTTAATCACGGAAGTGGTTTTGCTGGCTTTGATGACGCCAGTGATGCGCTAAACGTTACTATAGAACTGCTTAAGCGTGGCTACAGTGAAGAAGATATTAATAAGATTTGGGGTGGTAATTTTATACGTGTTTGGCAAGCTGTAGAAAAAGATACAAAGAAATAGCCCTATAGATAAATATTTTCAACCACCCACACTCAATTTATTTTTCTAATTTATAAAGAACCTCATAATCTTCATAGAAACTAGAAAAAGGGATAATTTTTAAATCTGACTTAGTCACTGGATACTTTATCGATAACTCTTACTAATGCTTCAGCTATTTCAGTTGGAACTTCCTCTTGAAGGAAATGCCCAGCAGAGGTTTCGGTTACAGGTGCGTTTGGAAAGTTTTTTCTCATTGTAGGTAATGTTTTGGCTAGTATAGGATCTTTCATGCCCCAAACAATTTCAGCCGGTATATCCAGTTCTTTTACATAATCCTCAATCATTCTTAAGGCAGGTGTACTAGAGTGGTCCGGTCCATCCGTTACCATCCGCATTAAAGCTAATGGAGCTTTGGCATTGCCACTCTCATATACAGGTCTACCGTAAATCTCAACGACATCTTCCGACCAAGAACTAGGATCTCCTTGGACCCCTCCTAAACGTTCAAAAATAGAGAAAACAACTTCTAAAATGAATTCACCCACCACAGGAGTCTTCACAAGAGCATGGGCTGGAGAAAGATCAGTGCTTATACTTGGAGCATTGAATCCTGTGTTTAAAATAACAGCCCCTTTCAACACATCAGGAGAAAGAGCTAGGGCACCCATTCCAATAGGACCTCCCCAATCTTGTCCTGCGTAAACTACTTCAGAAATTTCTAGTTGTTTTAACACTTCATTTATCCAACGAATATGATTATCAAGCGTGTGCTGACTAGCAGGAACCTTGGAAGAGAATCCTAATCCAACAATTGTAGGCATTATCACTCTGACTTTATCCAGAGGTAAATTATCAACTACCTTTCTATATAAAAACCCTGAAGTAGGATTGCCATGCATTAAAAACACAGGCAAGCCTTCTCCAACTTCAAGCACATGGACCTTAATGCCAGATTCTACTTCTACGAAATAACTCTTATAGTCAGAGTGGACCATATTCAAAGCGTAATCAGGTAAAGGAAATGCTTCAAAATCTCCAATATCTAGTTTAACTACACCCTTGCCTTCTGGAGTAAAAATTTCTCCATCACGAGTTATAAAAATTACAAAGACAAAGCAAATGACGATGATAATAGATATGACTTTAATGAATTTTTTCATTTTTCTATATTGTGTCGTTAAATTCTTTTTCTAAATCACGTCTTATGTCTGCTATGTGGTAATCAAAACCTTCATATTCTACTTATATCATGTTAGGCGGGTATCGACATATTCTCTTAGTTCGAGTTTCAATACCATCTACAAAAGTAAAAATCATTTCTTCACCTTCCATCTTACGAGTAACTAAATCAAATAATTTAAACAATCTAAAAACCATCACATCTTTATCAAATCGAATAGCAGTAGCAAAGTTGTTACAGAGAAGGCCAATATCTCTTGCTCCATTTCTTAATGTCCCATCTACACGAAAATCATGGATTGTGCCGTAAGCTGTTACTACAACTCGATTTCCACACTGTTCTATTCGTTCTATATGGCCAACACGCCCTGATGTTCCGTACCATAACCCCCTCAGATCTACTACACCTTCAGCTAAAGGTTCTGTACAGCCTGCAAGAATAGGCATTGGGATTTCAGAAAAACCGCAACCTGGGGTATAGGCCTTAGAAATATCATCAGCTGATTTTCCAGAACCATCAAGTTGAGGTAAATTACAATAATTGACGCTTTTGCCGTCTTTAAGAAAAATTGAAGGGTCGGTGGTGTCTGAAGGTCTTGGTACTACAAATGCATAGAAGGCCAAACAAACTATTAAAAGAAGAAGAAGTCCAAAAAAAGACCGGGCTGCTCGTAATATCACATTGGATCTCCACCTAAGACAGCAGGCGTTTCGCAATAAGTAGTCAAAATATATTGTTGATGTTCTTCTATTCTCTTGGAGAGAGCATTAGCAATTTCTGGTATTTCTGAATTCATTTCAAAAAATGCGAGCATGCCTTGATTTTGTTGAGTCTTAGGCATTATGTCTAAAGGGACTGGAAGAACCGTCATACTCATAGTAGCCCAGTAAATATCAGCTGCAGTTAATGAATCACCTATTAGATAGCGAGAACCATTCTTTTCTTGTGCTGCAAGACGACTATCGATCAAGGCAATGACTTCAGCAATTTTTTTGGGAGCTGCAGTACTTGCCTCTTCACTGTATCCATATTTTTGTCCCAATGGGCTATCTATCAATATCCTCATATTCCAAGTGAGACCATCTTCACCCAAGACAACAGCACAGAGACCAAACATCTCAACTCGATGCTCAAAATTATCTGGAATCAGTTTGGGGCTGTCCGCTGTACCAATTCTTTCGGCTAAAGCAAGTTGTTCTATCCAAACGTTTCGAGGACGTTCCTTATCGTGAAACATTGTGGGTAAACTCGTTTGACTAGTAAGTTCGTATAACTTAGCTTGTCTGTCTTCTCCAGTTTCTTTGTCAACACCCATCATTGGGTGCAATACTCGGGTCAAAGGTACGTTCTTTGCGTAGCATATATTTTTAAGTGCCTCAGAATACATCGCCTGTACACCTGGAGCAAAAGTTACCCTAGTTCCTTTCTCCATCGATGCTGCCTCTTCAAGCGAGAGGAATTCTGGGCCCTGAGAATCTTGTTTACTAATCATTTTTCTCTCTCTGTTCAGGTTTGAGTATATCAAACCTCTATAATTTATTGATTAGTTTGTATAAGACATGAATAAATTAGGGCAACCTAAATAAATCATCAACCGAACAGCTAAGATTTTTTGCTATCTTTAATGCAAGAACAGTAGAGGGCACGTAGATACCGTTTTCTATTGCATTGATACTCTTTCTTGAAACTTCCGCACTCTCTGAGAGTTCTTGTTGAGTTAAACCCGCAGATTTTCTGAGTGCTTCAAGATTATTTAATAGTTTTTTGTGATGTTTTCCCATTTAACGTCCTGTTAATATACACTTTCTGCTTCAGCTTCTTTTAAGTCTCCCCAGGAAAAAACAAGCATCAATATGGCTGTTGCCCACAGGATAGATTGTGTAACCATAATTTTTTTCATTTGATTTGCTTATTTCTCTTCAAAATCTTCAACTGCTTTAGTTATTTCTTCTCCGGTATTGGGATATATGTAACCAGCGGCCATGGTACCTATTCCTATAAAGCCTACTAATAATCCGACACCTTCAAAGAGGGCTCCCAACGAAGTAAAACCGAGAAAATAAATTCCAACACCTACAAAAATGGTTATTAGGCCACTTCTGCGATAGTCAGCTGGCTCTTTTTTTCTTTCATCAAAAATACTTAATAAGCGTTCCAGCTTAATTGGATCATCTAGATTTTTTGATATTTCTAAAATGGTTTCATTTTTATGTTTAGTTTCATGATACAGCCAATAGAAGACCGCCAATGGCACAATGATTCCAACAGAGATTCCGGCAAGCGGTATTAATATTTCCATAATTTTTCCTTAATTTTTATATGTAACGTAAACTTATCATATAAAATAAGGGAAGTAAAGGTTACATTGTTTTTTCTTTGTAACTGGTTTATAACCTACTTAAGTTTGATCATGTTAAAATCAGTAAAGATAAAGAAGAAGGCAACTCTTGGAACATCAACTCTCAGAAAATCAAACTGCTGACTACCGCCGAGACGGATTTCTCAGTCCCATAGAAGTATTCACTAAACGCGAAGCCGACACCTTAAGAACTCACTTTGAAAATTTTGAGAATCATTTCGGAGGAATCGATAAGGCAGTCACCTTAAGAACCGACCTACACTTATTACAAAATTGGGCTTGGTCAGTCATTACAAACCCAAGGATCGTTATACCGATTACACAAATTCTGGGACCAAATATACTGCTTTGGTCTACGCAGTGGTTCATTAAAGAGCCAGGAGATCAGAAAGTAGTAAGCTTCCATCAAGATGCCAATTACTGGGGTCTTGAGCCCCATGATGTAGTAACAGCCTGGCTAGCTCTATCCGATGCATCTGACGAAGCTGGTCCCATGAACTTCGTTCCTGGAAGCCACCAAGAAGAGCTGTATGACCATACCAACACTTTTGCTGAAAATAACCTCCTGTCCAGGGGTCAGGAAATCAATCGAACCATCGATATAAATATTTGTAAATTAGCACCACTCAAAGCCGGACAAATGTCTTTGCATCACGTCCGTACTATTCATAATAGTGGTCCCAACAATTCTAAAGATAGAAGAATCGGAATGGTCCTGAGGTATTGCGCGACTCGTGTTCGCCAAACAAAAGGAAGTGATACCGCTGTCCTAGTTGCCGGGCAAGATGATCACCGTAATTTTCAATTACTGGACAAGCCTCAACAAGACTTTGGCGAAAAAGAAACCAAGGTTCACCAAGACGCTACACAAAAACTAGGCAAAATAATCATGTCTTAAACAAGCAAGATCTTTGATGATCTTATTAGATACCTTTTATAAAAAGTCCACAAAAGTTAACGGATATCAAGTAAAAAAATACTTGTTTACTGGATTATCTATTTGATATATAAAGCGCTCAATTTTTATTGAGAATTTATTGGAGATGAAGAATGGGAAGGTTCTACAAAGTAATTAAACACGCTTTAGGTTCATTTAATACTGAAGATGGATATGATAAGGGGCTTGAAAATAAGATAGCTGCTGTTCGTATCTTCATAGTCGGCTCTAATCTTATATGTGTGTGGGTAATTATTGCGAACGTTATCAAGGGATGGGTTACATAAGTAAAAATCCCATATTTTATAAGGGTTTGTAACTTCTATTCTACTAGTGCTCAGTGAACTTACATTCATACAAAAACTAAGCTAGAATTCCTTCATGAACTTGCTAAATGACAAGAGTCTTAAATGGAAGCGCTATACTGAAGGGGAAGATTTTGATTACCCCATAGATTACTCAGATACTATTCTAGATGCAAGAGAAGACGGGCGCTTGGAAATTCTAGTGAAATGGGAGCCAAATTGTTATTGTCATTTCCATAGGCATACTGCTGAAATTAGTTCTTTGGTTCTAGAAGGTGAGCTTCATGTAACCGATATCGATATTGAGACTGGAAAAGAGCTTGGTAAGCGAGTAAGAGTTGCGGGAGATTTTGTACATAAAGAGCCAGGTGATGTGCACATGGAACAAGGGGGAGAAAAAGGAGCACTGGTTCTCTTTAATATCTATGCTCCTGAAGGCGAAGGCAAACTAGTAGAATCTTTGAAAAAAGATGGAAGCGTAATAAGCGCCTCAACTATGGCTAGAATTTTAAGAAAACGTAAATAATTGTGTTTAGTTATCTGCAATTGCCCGGCTTATCTTCCTAAGTATCCAAAAACCCAGCCAAGTGCTAAGGATGGGTTGTTTAGAGCTTATATCTATTCTAAGATTTGGCTACTACAAAATGTTCTAGCTTAAATATTTGATTTTCAGGAAGGGTTCTACTAACCGGACCAAAGTAAAGAGAGTTAAGGTCTTCTAAAGTTACATTTTCTTTTATCGAGTAACCGTTTTGTGAAAGCAAGTCTTCTATTTCTTCAGTGCTATAAAATGACATCCAAGGCTCGCCAGCAGCTTTTGCTGATAGATTTTTAATCAAATTAGCTTTTTTTTCAGGATTTAGATAACCGCTACCAAAGCAATCTTCAGGATTCTTATCGAGAAGTTCGTTAACAAACGAAAAGACAAAAATTGAACTAGCTTTTTGAGAAAGCGTAGCCACTTCATTCATTGTCGAATTGAAAGCTTCTTTGGTTATGTATTGCGTAACACCTTCAAGAGTAAACACAGTGGACTTAGTTTTATCATAACCAGCATTTAAAAGTCTTTCAGTTAATGATTGGTGAGCAAAATCAACAGCTACATAAGTAACATTTTCTGAATTAGGTAATTCTGTAGGAAGTTTAGAACGTTTTCTATCCTGAACTTCAGGTTGATCTACCTCAAAAATTCTTAGAGAAGACGGCAGTTCAAGCCGATGAGCTCGCGAGTCATATCCTGCTCCGAGAATGACGTATTGCTCTACTCCTTCTTTAGCACTTTTTTCTATTAGATCATCGATGAAACGCGTGCGTGAAATAATATGTTCGTGGAAACCTGGTGCAAACTTTTTAGCTAACCAAACATTAAGCTTGTGTCCCATCAGTTTCATTAAGCCTGCACCCATCATAAACTTATCAGCGTAAGGATCATTTATTACACGTTTATCAGGCCCAGCTATTGTTTCAATCAAACGTTGTTTGGCTACTCCTTGAGCAGTGCCATCTTTTGTAAAAATTGTGTTACTCATAATTTATAAATTCTACGCGTTTACTCAAGAAAATTAGCTCTAATTGCATCCATCTGCTCTTGGGTTGCCCCTATTTTCTCAAGGTATTCGACAACAGTTCCCCACTTTGATTCCACACCATCCAAAAAATCTTTCATAGCCGTTTCAGGAACTCCTGCTACAGCCATCATTCTTTCCCTGTCATAACCCTCAGGATAACCAACTGTACTTTCGATGAAGTCCGCTTGCCTTTCAGTATCAAGATTAGTTAGTAAATAATCTGCCTCTATTACCTCACGACTGACACCTAAAACAGATAATAAGAAAGCCGTTGAGACGCCAGTTCGATCCTTACCTGCTGTGCAGTGCAGAACAACGGGTAAATTATCTTCGTTAGCTAAAATTCCAAACAACCGAAGCCAAGAGGTAGGACCAAATTCTAAGTAACCTAAATACCTCTTACCTGAGATGCCGGTATCACCTACTAATCTACTTAATTGATCGCTCCCTCCTTCAGGGATAACAGCAATATTTATGTATTTAGTGCCCATAGCTTCTAAAGGACCTTTTCCCTGGTCCAACACCTCATCAGGCTTGCGTAAATCAATTTGAGTTGAGATTTTAAGATCCGATAGCTGCGAAAGATCCTTATTACTCATTCGATCCTGTCTTCCCGCACGAAAGTAAAGACCTTTTTTTACTCTCTTGCCGTCTTGATTAAGGTACCCGCCTATGTCTCTAAAGTTAAAACAGCCTTCAAATGGATAATGTCTCTCTAAATAGTCCTCGATCATATTAACTTTTCCTAATTTTAATCAAGAAGTTTACCCATCCTAAATTCTATAGGCACACCAAATTCAGCTGGTTTTGGAGCCCTCGTTTCAGCAAGTACTTCTAAA
>Ga0208522_1000776_pt1 | contig 21481 bp, 20 predicted proteins | sample ETNtaG_25_FD_185763 | JGI IMG/M metagenome (GOLD analysis project Ga0208522, IMG submission 185763) | Marine microbial and viral communities from oxygen minimum zone, Eastern Pacific Ocean - ETNP201302SV86 (SPAdes) (version 2) | ecosystem: Environmental > Aquatic > Marine > Oceanic ... | reverse complement strand
GCTGCAAAAACAAAACCTAACCTTCGGCCTATTTTGCTCATAATTCTTGCTGCTAAAATAGTAAAAATTGCAGTACCAACGACATATAAAGCTGTAGGCAATGTTGATAAGTGCTTTATAGAAGTAATTTGTGACCCAATAATTCCACTTAAAAAAACTGTAACAGTTGCAGCTGTAAATCCAAAAACCTGACTGATGGTTAATAAACTAAGATTTTTATTCAATTATTAAACTCTTTTCTTTCCTTGAACCACTCTATCAAGAATTAAAGCAACAAATAAGATGGCAATACCAGCCAAAATTCCTTGCCCTACATTGGCATATTGTAAAGCTTCAAGCACATCTTGTCCTAAACCTTTTGCTCCAATTAAAGACGCAACAACAACCATGGCTAAACTTAACATTACCGTTTGATTTACTCCTGCCAATATAGAGGGAGTTGCTAAAGGTAAATCAACTTTTCTTAATAAATACCATTTAGATGCTCCATAAGCTATTGCAGCTTCTCTTATTGTTTCAGGAACGCCTCTTAATCCTAAAACTGTAAGTCTTACAACAGGAGTACCTCCAAAAATCATTGTAATAATAACTGCAGCAACTTTTCCTGTACCAAAAAAGGCAATAACTGGAATCATAAAGACAAACGCTGGCATTGTTTGCATAAAATCCATTATTGGTCTTATCATTGAATAAAATCTTTGACGTCTTGCACAAAAAATTCCTAGTGGAATACCGATTACAATACTTAAAATTGCAGCTGTACCCAATAAAGCAAGAGTTGTCATTGCCTTAACCCAAAAACCTAAAAAACCCATATATGCTAAAAATCCTGCAGAGTATATGGCGGTTCGAGGTCCTGCAGATAAAGCTGTAAGAATTACTATTGTGGTAATAATTACTACCCACGGAGTTTGTACAAAAAGTAGTTCTAAAAAATCTAAAACTGATCTTATTCCTATTGTTATTGCTGTAAATAGAGCATCTCCTTTTATCACTGCGTAATCAAAAATTGTCTCAACCCATTTAATTGATGTAAGTCTAATTTCTGGATGAGTTGGAAAATCATCCATAATTGTCAACAAACCAGGAAAGCTATAATGAATTACAGAAAATAACATTATAACAGCAGTAAATATTCCACTTAATATATAATTTTTCATTTTCATCCCTGGACTAATCATCCTGTTAGAAAGCCATTCGGAATATCGTTTTTCTAAAATGCTATTTGCTAATACACCTTGAATTAATTTAATAAGTATTAGCAATCCAATCCCAAAAATTGCAATCCAAATAGCAGAAGCTTCGATTTGTTGAACATCTAAAACATATTCTTGCATTGCATCTTCTAAAGATTTTATTGCTCTTTTGTATACATCTACTTTGTCCGGATTGTTTTGTATTGCTGCCTCTAATTGTTTACTTCTAAAATCAATTGTTGACTGAATTTTATCAATTTTTTCTAAAGCATCTTTAGTAATGTCACCAAACAGTCCTCTTATAATTTGAACTACAGCGAACGTTTCAGCAATTAAAAAAGCTAAAGCATAATTCCATATATTTCTCATTCCAAACCAAATTGGACCTAGTAATGAAGCGAATAAATTAAATGAAAATGAATAAGATGGTTTACTTCCAATTTTTTTAAATTCTTTAATATAATATTCTGGATTAGTATTAACAAAATTACTAATTAGCTTTGATCTAGATAAATTTTTATTTTCTTTATTCACTATCGTTTCCCTCTACAACGGCTTTTAAGAGATCAGATTGAGTAATAACTCCTATTTTCTGGTCATTTTTGTTTGAAACGACAATAGGTTTGTCTTTTGAAATTGAAGTTTCAATTAATTTGCTTAATAAATCGTTTTCATCAACTAATTCATTGTCATCACCTAAGGTGCCAAACTTATTCTCATAATCTTTTATGGATTGCATAATTGTTTTTGCTTGAACGACTTTAAGTCTTGAAATTCCTTTAACAAATTCTGCAACATATTTATCAGCTGGATTAACAACAATTTCTTCTGGCGTTCCTATCTGAACTACCATTCCATCTCTCATGATGGCAATTCTATGTCCTACTCTTACGGCCTCATCTAAATCATGTGTGATGAATACAGTTGTTTTTTTCATTTGTTTTGAGAGTTTTATGAATTCAGTTTGAAGTTGTCTTCTAATCAATGGATCTAATGCGCTAAAAGGTTCGTCCATCAATAAAAATTCCGGATCAGCAGCCAATGCTCTTGCTAATCCAACTCTTTGCTGCATACCTCCAGATAATTCATGTGCATATTTATTTCCCCAACCGTACAACTCTACGATATTTAAAATATTGTTTGCTGCATCCAACCTATCATTTTTACTGACACCTCTTATTTCTAATGGCATTGCAATATTATCTAATACAGATCGATGGGGCATCAAAGCAAAGTTCTGAAATACCATTCCTATTTTTTTATTTCTTAATTCTTGTAAGCTGTTTTTATCAAACTGCATTACATCTTGATTATTAATCAATATTTTTCCAGAAGTTGGTTCAAGAAGTCTATTAATATGTCTTACTAAAGTAGATTTTCCACTTCCTGAAAGACCCATTACGCAAAATATTTCTCCTGTTTTTACATCAAAAGAAACATCTGATACTCCTATTACTGAGTTATATTTTTCTAATGCTTCTTGTTTTGAGATTTTTTTATTTTGGATTGCATCCAAAGCTTCTTTGGAAGTATTGCCAAAAATTTTCCAGACGTTTTGAATTTGGATGGCTGCTTCCATAAATTATGCTTTTAAATCAAAATTTAATTGAAAATGTATTACCTGGCAACTTTATGTCGCCAGGTAATATAATTATATTGAACTAGTTTATAGTCCTAACCAACCGTCGACAGTAGATTTATTTTTACCCATCCACTCTCTAGCTACTTCGTCTGGAGCTCTTTTCTTAACAGATACTTGGTAAGCCATCCAAGAAACATCATCAGCTGTTATTTTGAAATTTTTAAAAAATCCAACTATAGCAGGCGATTTTTTTTCCAAAGAAGTTCCCCATCCGATTTGTATTTGCTTAAGAGCATCTTTAGATGCAACATAAGATTTATTATACCAATCAGGGTCTGCTTTTGGCTGAAGCATCTTATATTTAGCAGGATCGTAAGCAGGTTCTTCTAACATTACTACATCTGCCATACCCCAAATTGCATGAGGTTTGTAACAATAGAATGCGTAGCCTTCGCCTTTTTTAATTGAGTCAAGAACTCTAGCATTCTTAACTGCTTCTGCGGCTCTTATAGGCTCAATACCTGAATCGTATAATTTGTAATCTCTAAGTTTTACTTGGTTCACATTTGCTGAAGCCCAGCCATCTGCACCAATCCAAAACTCACCTTTACCATTGCCATCGCTATCCATTGCTTTAACAACTTCTGGTCTTCCTAAGTCTTCGATTGCAGTAATATTCATTTTTTTTGCAAAGTCTTGAGAAACACAATAGCCTTGGTTTCCTTCATAAGGATTACTACTCAACTTAAGAGTTCCTTTTGGAACTAAATCTTTAGTATAAGCTTCTTGGTTTGGTAACCAAATGTCTGGGTGAACTTCTATTTCACCTTTGCTTCTATCAATTGCTCCATAAATTGCAGTATTGTTTCCTGGAACTAATTCTGCTTCACCGCCCATTTTGTCAATGACAACTGCTGCAAGTAAATTTGCTATTGCAGTTGCACCTGTCCAACCTGGATCTCCAATTTTTACTTTTTCAGCAAAACTTGAAAATGAAGTTAACAGAGAAATCATTCCAGCCATGATTGCTGTTTTAATTATTCTCATTATTTCCCTCTTTTGTTTATTAAATTTATAAAATAGATGTTAACTTGGTTCCTTTTCAAGTGTCAACAAGAAGAAATAAAATTAATTATAATTATTCTAAGAAACTTTTAACAGTTTCATTGAATTTTTGTGGCTGCTCGAGGTGCGCATTATGGGAACATCCTTTAAATATTTCAAGCCTGCTATTTGGGATATTTTTTTTTAATGTATCAACCTGTTCAAAATTATAAGAAACGTCCTGTTCTCCCCAAATTATCAATGTTTGATTTTTAATATTTTTTAAATTCTCATATCCTCTCCAATTTTTCATTGCATTAAGTGCATTATGTGCAGTTTCTTCAGTTGTCTCTTTAACTGCATTTTCACAAAAGTAATAATATTTTGCATCATTTCCATCTACAAACCATTTTGGTGGTATTCTTTTCACTGTTTCTTTTATTCCTTCTTTTTTAAGTCTTTGAATTGAAGTATCCAAACTTTCAAATCGATCTGGTATGTCTCCAATTGAACCTGTTGCAAAACATATTAGTTTTTTTACTCTTTCTCCCGAAATTTTTGCCATTTCTTGAACTATCATGCCGCCCATAGAATGACCCATTAAATGAAATTCTTTTATATTTTTTTCATCTAGACATTGAAGTATTGTTTTTGCCATTGCATTAATGTTATCAGCTGATTTAACTTTATAACTTTCACCAAATCCAGGTAAGGCAGGAGCAATAATTCTAAAATGTTTACTCAAAAATTTTTTTTGCAAAGTCCACATTTCAGATGAACCAAGATAACCATGAACCAAAACTAAAGGATATCCTTCTCCTAAATCGTCAACATATAAATTTTGCATAACTATAAGTAGATAATATATGAAAAAATTTTAAAGTTTTAATTAAATTATTTTTTTTTATTTGATACAAAATACAGTTTTCTTGGAAAACTACCTTCTTCAAATTCATCAATTAACAAATTTTCAAATCCATCTAGTAAGGCATTAATTTTTTCTTTTGAAAAAAAATGTATTATAAAACCTTCGTTTTCATATAAATTTTCTCCATGATGAATTCCTCTTTTAAAATCTCCATCATTTATATGGCGCACAGTGTAGATGTTTATGCCATTTGGTTTTAATACTCTACAAATTTCACCATTTAAACTTTCCAATTCTTCATTGCTCAATGCCATACAGTAAAGCATATGGGAATAACAAGCATCTAAAGAATTATCTTCAAATGGAAGTTGTTTTCTTACATCAAATAAATTAGTTGAAATAAATTTTGATAAATTATTTTTTTCAATTTTTTGATTAATAATTTTTATTGCAGAAGGACTATAATCTAAAGCTTTTACTTTCAAAAAGTTTTTTGCAAAAAAAATACTATCTCTGCCTAAACCTGCTCCAAGTTCTAAAATATTAATAACATTTTTCTGCTTAAATAATTTTAATGCTTTTCTCGCTGCTAAGCTTGGTTCTAAACCAAACATAGCAGGCTTACTAACAAAATTTTTTTCCCAATACTGAGATTGTTGGTTTAGTTTTTTTTTATCCAAACTTACTTTGATGGATCGGGTACCTTACGCAAATAAGGTTTTAAAGTTTTCCAACCGTCCGGATAGATTTTTTTAGCTTCTTCATCTTTTACAGCTGGAACAATTACCACATCATCACCTTTTTTCCAATTTGCTGGCGTTGCAACTTTGTATTTAGCAGTTAACTGCATAGAATCTATTGCTCTTAAAATTTCGTGAAAATTTCTACCAGTTGCCATTGGGTAAGTCAGATATAAACCTATTCTTTTATCTGGTCTAATAACAAAAACAGTTCTTACTGTTTCATTATCTACTGCAGTACGCCCCATAGAGGTAGTACCTGCATCGCCTTCTAACATATTAAAAAGTTTTGCTACTGCTAAATTTTCATCTGCTATAATTGGATAATTTGGTTTATTGCCAGTTACATCTTTAATATCTTGTAACCATTTATTATGATCGTCAACATTATCAACGCTCAATCCAATAACTTTTACATTTCTCAAATCAAAATCTGCTTTCATGCTTGCTAAAGAACCTAATTCAGTAGTACAAACCGGTGTAAAATCTTTTGGATGTGAGAATAGCACTCCCCAACTATCCCCAAGCCACTCGTGAAAAGATATCTCTCCTTCAGTGGTGTTAGCTTTAAAATCTGGGCAAACGCTATTAATTTTCAAAGTCATTTATATCCTCTATTTAATGTTTACAAAATTTATTATAAGCAAGATTGATTTGCTATGCAAATTTTAATATGATTTTATTATTTCATGATTTTTGAACAATTGAAAATGAAAAAAATAACAACCCAAGACTTCAAGTTGGTTCTGTTTAATTAAACGACAAAATTGTTGTTGTAATTTCATTAAGAATATTTATATTCAGTTTATGTCTTGCAGTAATCCAAAATGTAGTTGTAATGGAAGTAGTGAAGACTGCGCGTGCTTACCTTATAGTACTGATTGCTGTTGTAACTACTAGTAATTAGTTTAATTAAACCTTACAAAAAATTAAATTATGAATGATTATTTAAAGTCAATTATTGATAGAGATCCTGCTGCAAAATCTAAGCTTGGTATAATATTAACCTATCCTGGTGTAAAAGCTGTTTTTTTTCATCAAGTTGCGCATTTTTTCTGTATTGCTAAATTTGATTTAGTTGCAAGAATAATTTCTCAATTTTCAAGATTTTTAACAGGTATAGAAATTCATCCAAAAGCTAAAATTGGAAAAAATTTATTTATAGATCATGGAATGGGTGTTGTAATAGGTGAAACTTCTGAAATTGGAGATAATGTAACAATTTATCATATGGTTACCTTAGGTGGAATTTCTCCAAGTATTAATTCTAATGACCAAAGACATGTAAAAAGACACCCTACTCTTATGGACAATGTGGTTATTGGTTCCGGTGCACAAATATTAGGACCTGTTGTTGTAGGAAAAAATGCAAAAGTTGGAGCAAATGCTGTTGTAACCAAAGATGTGCCTGAAAATGCTGTTATGCTAGGAATTCCTGCCAAAAATGTAGGAACAACTACTGAAGAATTTAAACCATATGCCGTTACTGAAGAAAGTAAAGAATCTAATTAATGAAAAACTACAGTGATAATTTTATTCAATCGATAGGCAATACCCCTCTTATAAAACTTAAAGCTGCATCTGAGATCACGGGATGTAATATCTATGGAAAAGCTGAATACCTAAATCCTGGTGGGTCTGTTAAAGATCGTGCAGCATTAGCTTTAATAAAAGATGCTCAAGAAAAAAAATTAATTTCAAAGGGTGGTACTGTAGTAGAGGGTACTGCGGGAAATACAGGTATAGGTTTATGTCTATTAGGTAATTCTTTAGATTATAAAACTATAATTGTGATGAATGATAACCAAACCCAAGAAAAAAAAGATACTTTAATAAATATTGGTGCAGATTTAAGATTGGTTCCGCCGAAGCCTTATAAGGATGACGGTAATTATGTAAAAGTTGCTGGAAGATTAGCCGAAGAACTAAAAAGTTCTAATAATAATGGTGTAGTTTGGGCTAATCAATTTGATAATATTGCTAATGCTAAAGGTCATTATGAAACAACTGGTCCTGAAATTTGGGATCAAACAGATGGAAAAATAGATGGATTTGTTTGTTCTTCAGGAACTGGGGGAACAATAGGTGGAGTAAGCAAATACCTTAAAGAAAAAAATAAAAATATTAAGATTTATTTATCCGATCCAACAGGGTCTGCTCTTTATAATCATATCCAAAATGGAGAACTAAAAGCTGAAGGTGGCTCAATAACTGAGGGCATTGGATCAAGTAGAGTTACTGCTAATTTTGCTGAAGCTAAAATAGATGGAGCTTTTTCAATAAGTGATCAAGAATCTTTACCAATTCTTTATGATTTAATTCAAAATGAAGGATTAAGTTTAGGAACAAGCTCTGGCGTAAATATTGCAGGAGCCATAAGATTGGGTAAAGAATTAGGTCCTGGAAAAACTATTATTACAATTCTTTGTGATAAATCAGATAGATACAACTCTAAGATGTTTAATAAAAAGTTTTTACAAGAAAAAGGTCTTCCATTTCCCAGCTGGATTTAGTTTTATATATTCTAATTGTAAAAAAATAAAGGGGATAAAAAATGTCTGTTATACAAAAACTTATTGATGCTCAAGATAATCAAGATTTAAAAGCATATAATGAAGTGGTTAGTGAAGATTATGTTTGGGTAAAGCATTCAACTGGAGAAGAAATTCCCAGAGATGAATTAAGTAAATGGTTAATTAGTCCTGATGCTCCCAAGACAGAAAGTTGTCGGATCATTTATGAAAATAATGAAATAGGAGTAGCTCATTATTTTATATCTTTTAAAGATGGTTCAAGACAGGCAGTCTTAGTCGTCTATATTATAAAAGATGGTAAAATTATTCGATCTGAAACTGGCGCAACTAATATGCCAAAATAAAAGGAGTAGTTATGTCTGAGTTAATCGCGTTTATTGGTGTTGGTAATATGGGAAATCCAATGGCTGAAAATTTAATGAAAGCAGGGAAAAAAGTTAAAGTTTTTGATGTTTCAAAAAAAATGGTTGAAAAAGCAAAAGAAAAAAAACTTGATGTTGTGGAAAATTTAGATGCTCTAATAACAAATGATGTGACAACAGTAATCACAATGCTTCCAGAAGGTAAAAATTCAAAAGAAGTTTATTTGGGTGACAATGGTATAATTAATAAAGTATCAAAAAATTGTCTTCTTATTGATTGTTCTACAATTGATATTCAAACTTCTATAGAGATAGGAAAAAATGCTACTTCAAATGGAATTAAAATGATTGATGCTCCAGTCAGTGGTGGTGTAATGGGAGCGCAAAAAGCAACATTAAATATTATGGTTGGTGGAACTAAAGAAGCTTTTGATCTTGCATTACCTTTGCTAAAAATTATGGGTAAAAATATATTTCATGCTGGAGAACTTGGAAGTGGCAATGGTGCAAAAATTTGTAACAACATGTCCTTAGGGATTACAATGATTGCAGCTTCTGAATCTTTGATGTTAGCAAAGAGATTAAACATAGATATTAAAAAAGTTCATGAAATTATGAAAAATGCGTCAGGAAATAGCTGGCCAATATCTGTTTATCCACCCTTGCCCGGTCTAATTGAAGGAACTCCTTCAAATAATAATTATCGACCAGGATTTTCTGCTGGCATGATGAACAAAGATTTAAAATTAGCAAATGAATGCGCAAAACAAGCTAAAGCCTCTACTCCACTTGGATCTATGGCTCTAGAAATTTATAATAAGTTTTGCGAAGAAGGCAATGATACTAAGGATTTCTCTGCAATATCAAAAGTTGTTGGTGGCGATGCTTGGAATTATCCAATAGATTAATTATTTATAAATTTGATAACAAATGACATGAAGCTTTATGATTTTGTGAAAGAACAGTAAACAAAGGTTCCTTTATTGAACATTTTGAAATTAATGATTTTTTTTAAATTATTTTTTTAAAATTTTCATAAAGAACCTTAGAATAATTATTCATATTCTTCATATTTACTTGAGCTTCTTTATCAAATTTTTCAAGTGCACCTTCTCCTAGTTGTTTTTCCAAAGCTGATTTATATTCTGACACACATCCCCACTCCTTCACTGTTGTATCTTTTGCCTCAATATGAAATTGAATACCATATGCATGGTTTTTATATTTAAATATTTGATATTTAGTCTCTTTAGAAGACGCTAAAAGAGAAACATCTTTGTTATTTTCTAAACCTTGAACTTCATAAGAATGCCATTGTAATGAGATTATTTTGTTTGGAAATTCTGAAAATAATAAGTCATTTTTTCTATTTTCTAAAAAATTTATTTCCAACATTCCTATTTCTGGATTGTTTGATTTAGCAACCTTTCCACCTAATATTTCTCCCAATAACTGACAACCAAGACAAAAACCTAGGTATGGTTTATTTAAATCTACAACAAATTCTTTTATTTTTTTCTTTTCTTCAATCAACCAGGGATAGTCTTTTTCCATCCATGTATCCATTGGTCCACCCATACAAAACATTGCATCAAATTTTGATAAATCTGATGGTATTTTTTGGCCCTCATCTAATTCAATGGTGGTTAACTCGACACTATCTTTTATCATTAAATCTTTTATATATCCGGGATCTTCAATTTTAATGTGTTGTAAAACTATAACTTTCATTTTTTTAAAGCACGGGCTTTAAAAGATTTAACATTTTTTTATGGATTGATCTATTTGATGAAGCAAGAATATTTCCTCCAAGTTTTGGATTTTTATTATCCCAAGTTGTTACAATCCCGCCTGCTGCACTTATTATTGGAATCAATGGGTGTATATCCCAAATCTTGTTTTGACATTGCAGTACAATATCAACTCTTCCCTCGCATAAATTTGCATAACCTAATGCATCAGCACTTGGAAATTGCATTAATTTTAAAACTTTTGGAATTTTTTGTTGTTTTTTTAAAGAAAGCCAGCCATGAAATGCACCAGAAACTTTTATATTTTTTATTGAAGCCTTCTTGTTTACTAACAACTTTCGTTTTTTTCCTTTTTCAACAACAAAAGCAATTTTTTCAGACACATTGTAATAATATTTATTTAGTTTTGGAAAATTAGCTAACCCAACAATTGGATTTCCTTTGAAATTCAAAGAAATTAAATTACTCCAAGTAGGATTTCCAATCACAAATGATCTTGTTCCATCAATAGGATCAATAACCCAAGTAAAATCACTTTTAGTTTTGTTGTGACCAAACTCCTCACCTATGATTCCGTGAGTTGGAAATTTTTTTTGTATTTTTAATCTTATAAATCTTTCAAATTTTTTATCCGCTGTTGTTACTGGATCATAACCTTTACCTTTTAATTTATTTTCAACTTTAAAAGGTTTATCTAATTTATCACGATAAAATTTTGTTAAATCTTTTGCTAAGTGATTTAAAAAATTGCCATAAAATAGTATTTTTTTTCTATTTATTTGATTCATGTCAAACCACATACTATTTTATTTATCTTGATTAAAGAATAAATTTAAATAATTCTTACGATTACATAATTAAAATTAGAATATTAATATTGATGGAAAAGATTCAATCACATACAAAGTTGGTAATAGTTGGTGGAGGCATTTTAGGAGTAAGTTTATTATATCACCTAACTAAAGAAGGTTGGAAAGATATAGTATTAATAGAAAAAGGCGAACTCACTTCTGGCTCAACTTGGCATGCTGCTGGCCAATGTCCACATATGGTAGGTAGTTATAATTTGGCTAAAGTTCATTTGCATTCTACAAAACTTTATAAACAACTAGAAAAAGAAACTGGCCAAGCAACAGGTTTTCATGAATGCGGAAGTTTAAGATTAGCCTACAAAAATGAAGATATAGAATGGTTCCATTACGTCAAAGGAATATTGGATAATATTGGTGCACCATGTGAAATACTTTCTCCTAATGAGATTAAAAAAATTCATCCTTTCATAAAATTAGATGGATTAATTGGAGCTTTTCATACACCAGAAGACGGTCACACCGATCCAACAAGCACAACAAATGCAATGGCCAAAGGTGCAAGGAATGAAGGAGCAAAAATTTATAGAAAAAATAGAGTTACTGATATTAAACAATTGCCTTCAGGAGAGTGGAAAGTATTTACAGAAAATGGAGATATAACATGTGAGCATGTAGTTAATGCAGCTGGAAGTTTTTGTCCAGAAGTAGGTGCAATGGTTGGTTTAAAAGATGTGCCTAGTATAAATATGATACATCATTATTTAGTTACTGAAGCACATCCGGAAATTGAAAAATTAGAAAAAGAATTACCTGTAACAAGAGATCCTGAAGCTTCTGCTTATTTAAGGCAAGAGGGCAAAGGTTTATTAATTGGTCCTTATGAAAAAGATGCGAAACCTTGGGCTTTAGATGGAATGGATTGGAAGTTTGATATGGAATTATTAGAACCAGAGCTTGATAGAATTGAAAAACATCTTGAAATAGGAATGAACAGAATTCCTCAATTTAAAGATGTGGGAATAAAAAAAATTATTTGTGGACCAATTACTCATACTCCAGATGATAATTTTTTTGCAGGTCCAGCTCCGGGGTTAAAAAATTTCTGGATGGCTTGCGCTGCAAGTGTAGGAATTGCTCAAGGTGGAGGAATTGGAAAATATTTGGCTCAATGGATAGTTCATGGTGATTCTGAAATAAATATGCTTGAGTTTGAACCAAGAAGATACATGAGTTGGGTAACAAAAAAATATGCAATTGAAAAATCTACTGACCAATATACCAGAATGTATGTTACTCCAATGCCAAATGAAAGTATTGATGTTGGTAGACCTGTAAAAACAACTCCAATTTATAAAAAATTAAAAGATAATGGTGCAGTATATTTAGATTCTTATGGTTGGGAAAAGCCAATTTGGTTTGGAGAAAAAGGAGCAAAAGAAAAGTATAGTTTTAAAAGATCAAATGCTTTTCCATACATTCAGAAAGAATGTGAAAATGTTCAAAATAATGTTGGTATTTTAGATCTAAGTACATTTGCTAAATATGAAATTGCTGGAAGTGATAGCGTGACATATTTAGACCGTTTATGCGCAAATACAATTCCCAAAAAAGACGGAAATATCATACTGAGTCATACACTCAATAACATAGGTAGGATTCAAAGTGAATTAACTATTACAAGATTATCTAAAGATAATTTTTACGTTTTAAGTTCAACCGCTTCAGAAATAAGAGATCTAGACTGGTTCAATCATAATTTAAATAAAGATGAAAAAGTTCAGATTAAGAATGTTACACAAGATTATGGAGTTCTTGTGTTAGTGGGACCAAAATCAAGAGATGTTTTATCAAAACTTACCTCGGAAAATTTAGACAATAATAACTTTCCTTGGCTTAGAGGAAAGCAAATTGAAATAAATAAAGTTCCAGTCAGAGCCTTAAGAATTAATTATATGGGAGAACTAGGCTGGGAGTTACATCATCCAATGAGTCAAATGGAAATTTTGTATGATGCTATTTATGAAGTAGGAAAAAAAGAAAATATACAAAACTTTGGAACGTACGCAGTTAATTCTCTTAGAATGGAAAAGGCTTATCGAGGATGGGGTGCGGAACTCACAGGTGAAATTAGTTTGGTAGAAGCTGGTATGGATCGTTTTTTTAATTTGAATAAGAAGAGCGATTTTATTGGTTCAGGGGCTCTAAGAAACAAATTACAATCTGGAGTTGATATTAAAATAGTCTATCTTGAAGTTAATGTTGATGATGCTGATACAAGAGGTAATGAGCCTGTTTATCATAATAATAAAATTGTAGGTGTTGTGACCTCGGGAGCTTATGGTTTTAGAGTTAAAAAAAGTCTTGCATTTGCCTATGTTAATTCTGAATTAGCAAAAGAAGGTAATGAATTCTTATTAGGGATACAAGGTCAAAAAAGAAAAGCTAAAGTTCTTGGTTCGCCAGTTTACGATCCCGAAAACAATAAATTAAAATCTTAACTAATTTTATTGACAGTGCTTTAAAAAAAAAGTAATTGCGAAATTAGATTGAATTTATGGCGACTAGAACAAACACTCCTCCAAAACCACACCTAGGATTTGGAACAAGAGTAAGAAAATCACCTTTCTTTGAATCAACATTGAAATGGGGTTGTAAAGAATACACAACCTATAATCATATGTACTTCCCTTGTTATTATAATACGCCAGAAGAAGATTTCTGGAGTTTGGTTAATGATGTTACTTTATGGGATGTGTCTGTAGAAAGACAAGTTGAGATTAAAGGTCCAGATGCTTCAAAATTTACTCAAATGTTAACTCCAAGAAATTTATCAGCTTGTGCAGTAAACCAATGTAAATATGTTTTAAACACAAATTATGATGGAGGAATACTTAGCGACCCAATATTATTAAGACTTGCAGAAGATCACTGGTGGTATTCAATATCTGATAGTGATCTATTATTATGGGCTATGGGGGTTGCAGGTAAAGATAAATATGACATTGAACTAAGAGAACCAGATGTTTCACCTTTGCAAATACAAGGTCCAAAATCTAGAGCTTTAATGACTGAATTATTTGGATCATGGATTAATGATTTAAAATACTATTGGTGCAAACAAACAGAAATTAAAGGAATTCCAGTTCTAGTTTCAAGAACAGGATGGAGTGGAGAAATTGGGTATGAAATTTATTTACGTGATGGAAAAAAAGGTTCAGAACTTTATGAAATGATAATGGCTGCGGGGAAAAAACATAAAATTGCGCCAACGGGACCTTCTCAGATAAGAAGAGTTGAGGCAGGAATTTTTTCATATTTTCAAGATATGAGAGTAACCGATAATCCATATGAAATTGGAATGGATAGATTGATAGATCTTGATATGGAAGCAGACTTCTGTGGCAAAGAAGCTCTTAAAAAAATTAAAGAAGAAGGAATAAAAAGAAAACTAGTTGGTATAGAAATTGTTGGTGATCCTTTAAGCAAAGTTGTTCCGCCAGAATATTCACCTGGCTATTTTGTTCCTGATCACTGGCCTGTTTTTGATGATAAAGAGGAAATTGGTTATGTAACATCAAAATGTTTTTCACCAAGACTCGAAAAAAATATAGGATATGCATTTATACCAATAAGTTATGCTAAAGAAGGAACACAATTTACGATTAAATCGCCTTATGCTAATTTAGATGCAAAAGTAGTTCCATTGCCCTTCTATGATCCAAAAAAACAAATTCCGATAAAATAAGTTTTTTATGCTCTCTAAATTTATAAATGAGAGTTAATATTGAACATTAAAGATACATTTTTATCTGCATTAGTTCCAATATTTTTAGGTTTTGGTTTTGTAATTGCTAAACCAGCAATGGAATATTTCCCTCCTTTTCTTTTGATGGGTTTAAGATTTACTTTTGCAGCATCAGTTTTAATTTGGTGGTTTCCAATACCAAGAGGCTTTCTTAAAAAAATATTTATTGCCTCTCTTATAGCCAACACATTACAATATAGCGTTACATACACAGGGTTAAGCATGATAGATGCTTCGGCGGCAGTATTGCTTGTTCAAATGGAAGTTCCTTTTGGTGTTGTATTTGCATATTTTATGCTCAAAGAAAAACCAACTACCAGAAGTTTAATAGGAATAAGTATTGCATTTATTGGAGTTTATATTTTAACTGGTTCACCTAATTTAGATGGTAAATTTTTTGGCGCAGCCTTAACAATTATAGGATCGGCTATTTGGGCTTTGGGACAAGTTTTAGTCAAGCCATTGAGTAAAGAAATAAATCCATTAGCTCTTGTTGCTTGGTTAGCTTTATTTTCTGGTCCAATACTGATAACTCTTTCTGCTATTTTTGATGGAAATACAATTAATTACTTTAAAACAGCAAATCTTGATAGTTGGATAATTGCGATTTATTTAGGATTCATTATGCAACCAATAACATATGGTTGTTTCTATTATGTTTTAAAAAATAACCCTTTATACAAAGTTTTGCCTATAGTTACTATGGGTATACCGCTTACTGGTTTATTGGCTGCAGTTTTTCTTTTAGGAGAAGAACCAACTAGACAATTATTTATTGGTGGAGCTATTATTCTTCTTGGAGTGGTTATGATAGTATTTGGAAGCAAACAAAACACTAACAAAAGTTTTAACAAAAAATTATCCAAAATTTTGTAGTAATGGAATATATTCAATCAAATAATATCCTATAGCCTGTAATTGATTTGTTAAAATTAGTATTCCTGTAACAAGAAGTAAAATTCCACCAATTTTTACTATTAGATTCATCTTTTGCTTTAAATTTTTTGAAAAAACCATAAATTTTTGAATTAAATAACCAGATATGATGAAAGGAATTGCCAATCCCAAAGAGTAAAAAAATAATAGCAAAATTCCTCTATTCAAACTTTGTTCGGTAGATGCGAGCGCTAAAATAGAGCCTAAAATAGGACCAATACATGGTGTCCAACCAAATCCAAAAGCCATACCAATTAGTATTGAGCCAAATTTACCTGAGTTTCTTTCAGTATTAATTCTTTTTTCATAGTTTAAAAATTTTAAATTAATTACACCCATTATATGTAGTGAAAAAATTATAATTATTGACCCAGCGGCTACTCTGAGTTCATAAGAGTTGTCTAAAATTAAAGAGCCTATAAAAGTTGCTGTGGCACCAAAAGCAATAAATACTATTGAAAAACCTACTGTAAATAAAATTATTGGAAAAATATCAATTCTTTTTTTATCTAGAAGTTCATTCAAAGTACTTCCAGATATATAAGATATATAACCAGGTATAAGAGGCAAAACGCAAGGTGACAAAAAACTTAATAACCCTGCACCAACAGCTACAAAAAGTTCAGTCATATTAGCCTGTATTTTTCATTGCTGCAGAAATTCCTGCAATTGAAGTCATTAGAGCATCATTAAGGTATTTTTTTTGATTAGATTTATATTTTTTATTTGAAATTTTTTTCATCACTGTTGCTTGTATTATGTTTAAAACTTCAGAATATATATTTCTAACAATTACTGAGGTTCGAAATTCTTTTCTTGCTTTAATAATTTCTATAGGAGTAATATTTTTATTAAGTTGTTTTATTGCTTCAAATTGAAATCTTAGTTTTTTACCAACTCTTTTTAATTTTTTGTCACCCAGATTCTCTTCATATATTTTAGAAATCTCTGGGTCTACTTTTGATATAACCATGTCTAATATGTCCATTGTAGAGTTAAAGAATGGCCAATTTTTTTCCATATCATAAAGTGTTTTTCTAAATTTTTTTATTGAAGAATATCTTAGAGCTTCAGCGGTTCCTAGCCATGCTGGTAGCATCAATCTAATTTGCGTCCATGCAAAAACCCATGGAATGGCTCTTAGACTTTTAATATTATCTACATTTTTCCTTTTTGATGGCCTAGAACCAATAGATAATTTTCCTAAAGAAATATGAGGAGTAATTGTTTTAAAATATCTTATAAAATCTGAATTTTGATTTATATTTTTTTGATAAGAACTAGTTGAAATTTGAGACATTTTTTCAATTAATTTTCTCCAATTTTTTTTTGGATATGGGGGCGGTACCAATGTAGCTTGCATTACTGCTCCAATATAACTGCAAAGATTATATTTAGCCAAAGGTTCATATCCATATTTTTGCTGTATAACTTCACCTTGATCTGTAATTCTTATTTTTCCGTTGACTGAATTCGGTGGTTGAGATCTTAATGTAGCCTGTATCGGCCCTCCACCTCTACCTGCTGTTCCTCCACGACCATGAAAAAATGTTATATTAATTTTATATTGTTTTGCTAATTTAATTATCTCTTCTTGCAATTTATATTGATGCCAACTAGCAGATAGTTTTCCAGCATCTTTACTTGAATCTGAATAACCAATCATAATCTCTTGGTTATGATTGATTGACTTTCGATACCAACTTAATGAGAAAAGTTTCTTCATTATTGATTTTGCATTAATTAAATCATCTAAAGTTTCAAAAAGCGGAACTATTCTTAATTTATTTTTTATTTTCGATTCCTTTTGAAGTAAAGCAACAGATAAAATGTCTGATGCTAAAGAAGTCATTGATATTACATATGCGCCCAAACATTCATTAGGTTCATCAGCAAGTATATTAAATGTATTCCAAACTTCTTTATTTTCTTTATTTTTAAAGACAAAATTATTTATTAAATTTTTCTTAGATTTTATTTTTGAAGATAAGAAGCTTAATTTTCTATCTTCACTCCATTTTAAATAATTTATTTTATATTTTTTCTTTAACAATTCAGAAATTAATTGTGTATGTCTTGATGATTCTTGTCTAATATCAAGTCTTGCAAGGTTAATTCCAAAACACTTTGTTCTTCTCATCAAATCTAATAAATCTCCACTTGCTATATTTTCACTTTGACTTTGCTCCAAAGATTCTCTTACTACTCTTAATGGTTTCAGAATCTCTTCTCTTGAAGATAATAATTTTTTTTTATCTAACGGTTTTTTGTTTAGCAAATGTTGTTCAATTAATGAGTGAGTGAGACGTATTTTATTTCTCAAAGGTCTCAAAAAAACTCTATAAGGTTCAAAAGTTTTACCAGTTTTTTTTAAAATTTTTTTTGAACATTTTTCCATAGATAAAGATCGTATTAACTTGGTTAATTCTTTTTCATATAATTTAGAAGCCTCCCATCTTGATAATAATATTACTTCTCTTGTTGTTTCTGATGTAACATTTGGATTGCCATCTCTATCTCCACCCATCCAAGAACCAAATTCAATTGGATTAAAGTTTTTAGGCAAACCTTTACCCATATTTTTTAAAAATATATTATTTAATCTTCTATAAACTTTTGGTATTGACTCCCAAAGACTATCCTCGATAATTGCAAGACCCCATCTTGCTTCTTCAACTGGTGTTGGCCTTTTTCTTTTCAGGTCATCTGTATTCCATATAATGGTAAATTCATCGTATAATTTTTTATCTAAATTTATTATCTTGGAAGGATATTTTTTTAACAAATCTCTTTGTTCTAAAATTTCTGTAATTTTGTTATACTTTTGTATTAAGGTTCTTCTTTTTACTTCAGTGGGGTGAGCTGTTAAAACTACTCCAATATTTAAATTTTTTGCAATATTATAAACTTTGCTTGATGGAATTTTTGTATTTTTAAAAATATTTTCAAATATTTCTTCAATAAATATATTTTTTATTGTTTGTTTTTTTTTACTGTTTTCATATTCATCTAATCTTCTTGATGCATCAATAGATTCAGCTAAATTTATAAAGTTCATAAAATGTGTAAAGGCTCTAGCTAATTTAAAAATGTTGGATGGGCTTAGTTTTTTTATTTTTTTTGAAATATTTTTAAATGCATTTTTTTTATTTTTATTAACTATGTTTGCTTTAGATAAAAGTCTTACTTTTTCTACTAAATTAAAAAATTTAATACCTTCCTGTTCCTTAATTACTCTACCTAAAATATTTCCTAAATATCTTACATCTTCTCTAAGTGATTTTGTTGGAATACATTCGTAATATAGATCGCGTTTTATCATAGTCTAATATTATATTTTTTTTGCGTGATTCCTGTAACATTAGTTTTAATTTTAAATAAAGCACCTGAGTATTTATATTTTTTAATTTCGTTTTTATTCATTGATTTTAAAGCTGATGTAACAAAAACTTCAGAATTTTTATATCCACCAAATGTACAATTTGTAATGTTTTTTGCTGGTAAATTTATATTATGGATTTTTTTAGCATTTTTATTAAACACAGAGATGCATGCTCCATTGAAATGACATACCCATAAATTGTTTTTTTTGTCTAATGTCATTCCATCTGGTGTGCCCATTTTTTTAGTAAATTTTTTGAATACTTTCTTTTTAACTATTTTTAGTTTTTTATTAACTTTAATTTTATAAATTATTTTTTTTTTACTATCGGTATGATAAAAATTCTCAGAATTTATAAAAGCAGGTCCATTAGTAATCATGTATTTAGTATCGACCTTTTTTAGAATTAAATTTTTATCTAAGCAGTATAGTGATCCGATTTCAATATTTCTTTCTAGATTATCCATAGTTCCAAACCATAACCTTCCACTTGGATCTGTTTTACCATCGTTAATCCTGTTTAATGTAATATTTTCCTCTATTTTGATTGATTTAATAATTTTTTTTGATTTTAAATTTACAATTCTTAATTCTCCCTGGAGGCCTAGTATAAAAAAATTATTATTAATGTGTGCTAAAAATCCTATTTCTTTGTTAACTCGAATTATTTTTTTTCTTTGATTTTTAACATTTAAAACGCAAATTTTTTTTTTTTTAATATCTACAAAATAAATTGAATTATGTTCTTTAACCCAAAGTGTTCCTTCACCCAATAAAGTTTTTGATTTCCAAACACATTCTGGTTTTGAGGTTGTTATTTTCAATTTATGTTAAAACTACTTTTGAGTTTTGTTCTCCAAGATTATCAATGGATAATCTTATTTTATCACCGGCTTTTAAAAAAACTTGAGGCTTTTTTCCCATGCCTACTCCGGGTGGAGTTCCCGTTGTAATTATATCTCCGGGTTGTAGTGACATAAATTTACTTAAATAAGAAACTATATGATAAACATTAAATATCATTTTATTGGTATTGCCAGTTTGCATTCTTTTGCCGTTAACATCTAAACTCAAATTAAGATTATTTACATCTGTTATTTCGTCTGTTGTGACTAAATAAGGTCCGATGGGACCAAAAGTATCATGTGATTTTCCTTTTATCCATTGGCCTAATTTTTCGATTTGCCATTCTCTTTCACTTAAATCATTAACCAAGCAATAAGCAAGAATATGGTTTTCTGCTTCTTTCTCTGAAATGTTTTTTGTTTCTTTTCCAATAACAATTCCTAATTCTACTTCCCAGTCTAATTTTTTTGAGTTTGCTACTAATTCAATATCGTCATTTGGTCCATTAATGCAGCTTGTAGCTTTCATAAAAACTATAGGTTCTGTTGGAACTTTTGCGCCAGTTTCTGCTGCATGATCTGAATAATTTAATCCAATGGCTACAAATTTTCCTGGATTTTTTACACAAGATCCAATTCTATCTATTTTTGAAAGTTCTGGTAACTTTTCTAAATCAATCTTTTTTAGTTTTAAAATGGTTTCAAAATTTAAATTATCTGGACTTAAATCTTTAATTTGAGAACTTAATTCTCTTATTTTTCCATTTTTATCTAATGCTGCAGGTCTTTCACTTCCTTTAGTTCCAACTCTTAATAATTTCATTTTAAAATCTTATATTAATTAAATTGACATTCCACCATCTATAGCATGAGTTATTCCAGTGACAAATACGGACTCATCACTTGCAAGATAAATTGCCAAACTAGCAATTTCTTCTGGAGTGCCCAATCTTCCCATTGGTTGTCTTGCTATAAAATCTTTTTTTGCTTGTACTGGATCTTTAGCTGACTGAACTCTTCCTTCCCATGATGGTGTATGAACTGTTCCAGGAGCTATTGCATTACATCTGATATTATTTTTTATGAAATCTGAAGCTATAGATTTAGTAAATCCAATAATGGCTGCTTTTGTAGTTCCATAAACAAATCTGTTTGGCAAGCCTCTTAAGCTTGAGGCAATTGAAGAAATATTAATAATATTGCCTTTATTTTGTTTAATCATTTTTGGAATAATAGATTTTGTCATTAGGTACATTGATTTTATATTTACATTAAAAGAAAAATCCCAATCTTTTTCATCACAATCAAGTATAGTTCCATGATGAACAAAACCAACTGCATTAAATAAAACATCTACTTTATCTAAGGATGCAGAAAATTCTTCAATAGCTTTTCTGTTTGTAGAATCTAAATTTTCAACTTTAATATTTGGATATTCTTTATTTAAAGTTTCTAAAGTTTTTTTATTAATGTCTGTTGCTATGACGCTTGCACCTTCATTATGAAATGCAATTGCTGTTGCTCTCCCAATTCCTTGTCCTGCAGCAGTAACAACTATATTTTTATTTTCTAATCTTTTATTCATTTATTCCTTTTGTTAATGTGAGTGCCTCGGCATTCCTTT
>Ga0208522_1000775_pt1 | contig 21513 bp, 18 predicted proteins | sample ETNtaG_25_FD_185763 | JGI IMG/M metagenome (GOLD analysis project Ga0208522, IMG submission 185763) | Marine microbial and viral communities from oxygen minimum zone, Eastern Pacific Ocean - ETNP201302SV86 (SPAdes) (version 2) | ecosystem: Environmental > Aquatic > Marine > Oceanic ... | reverse complement strand
GAGACGCACTAATAGGCTTTATGGCCGCGACGGCCCAAGCTCAGCACGAGGCTACCAAAGCCAGCCAGCGGGCGGGAATTGAGGCACAAAAGACCAGCAAAACCAAGCGAAAGGCCTATGTTGGCAGAAAACCCACATATGATCGTGAAACGTTAGATACCGTGGTGGGGATGATAGCCGCAGGAACCGCAGGAACCACTGACATTTCACGCGCGACTGGGCTTTCTCGTCAGACCGTCCTCAGAATAAAGGAGGACCCAGCGAAAGCCAGCACTGCGTTGGCCAAGTGGGAGGCTGGGGAACAGGCTTGAGTGCAGAAGGGCTTGCGCATCACGGACGTCTAATCTGACGGAGGCCTGACGTCTGTCTCCACAGATTCGGCAATTTCTTTGACTTTGTCCAATTGACTATTTTTCGCGCCCCCGCGATTTATTCTTAATGCACCTTTGCTTTGTTGACGAAAGCGGCACTCCACCGACCGCACGACGCGCTGCTGACCGGCGCTACTTTGTTATGGCTGGTCTTATCATGCACGAGAGTCAGTGGCACGGGGTAGCAAAAGAGGTTAGGCAACTAAAGGCTCACAAGGATTTTGACGTAAAAGGCGAGATCAAGTGGCGATACTTCGGCGGGGAGAACAACGACCCGGCCAACCCCCTTTCTCATCTAGACCAGAATGCGAGAGACCGTTTCCGAGAGCGGCTATTTTCGATAATCACCAGCCGCAAGAGCCTGACCGTCATTTGCTGCGCATCCGACGCTTTGGCGGCGTACGACAAGGGCTATGTCGAAACGCCAGAAGACCTTTACCACTTCACCTACAAACCGATTTCCGAACGCTTTCAGTATCACCTACAAGACCTAAGCCGGACGGTAGGGGACAAGCAGTTAGGTATGATTATCGCCGACCCGCGCGGAAAGAACCAGGACGAGGCGTTGCGCGCTCGCCATCAATCGTTGGTTGACGGCAATTCCCCTGTTTCAAGCTCATATGAAAACATGGTCGAAGCCATTTTTTTCAGCCCCTCTCACCTCAGCATTGGCATCCAACTATCAGACATGGTAGCTGGCGCCATTGGGCGAGCACTGAACTTCAAAGACTCGTCTTTTGCTCGCCTTATCAAGCCAGCTTTGCGGACGAATGCGAAAAATGGTGCCATCAAAGGGTACGGGTTCGTGAAGTTCCCCGACAAAGGGTGGGGCGGTCCGCCGTCGGGTGGGGGCCGTTAGGCCCCCTGACGCATTCGCCGCGTCCCCGAACGGCATTAAAATAGGTTAACCCCCTTGAATCGTCAAGGTTTTTCACGCAGTCGAACTAGTTCGGTTATATTTCAAGCGCTTATCAAACAAAGCCCTCCGGCCAAGAGCCGCGCAGACCAACAATTGCATCCTTACCAGCGTCCCTAGCGTTGCGAACGGACTTGCTGCTTGCGTGGCTCGCCATCAGTCGGTGTCATCTCGGGAAATTCAGTTGTCGCCGGACACGCGAGCCTCTGTTTCTTCCTTTGGCAGTCGCACATCGGGGAGCGAGTCTATTGCCGCTATCTTTGCCTCTAACGGAGTCTCCCCGTATCGCGCGCCGACATTCGCGGGCGCATGGCCGCAGATTGCGTCTATGGTCTCAGGGTTCACCCCAGCGCCCCTCGCACGGGTCTTGAAGGTGTGTCTCCAGCCGTGGTTTGGGGCCACGCCCTTATCCGGCACCACCTGACGAACAAACTCCCCAAGCCGATTGATAAGGGCTGAACGAACGCCATGGACTTCTCCGCTCGCATTGGGCTTCAGAAATAGGTACGGCCCCGGCGCGGACCTTACAAATTTGAGAAACCCCATACCCACCAGCTGCCTGTGGATTGGCACCTCGCGCGCTTCTGCATCCTTTACGTCTCCAGCTTCCGGAGTGATGCGCATAACCCAGCGCGCACCGACAGGATAAACGTCCACTTTTCGGAGCTGCGCCATTTCGCCAACGCGCGCGCCACTGAAGGCACATAGCCAAGGTATCCAACGCTTGGCGGCAAATGTTCGGTCTTGTTCCCGCCCCTGCTTGTGCAGTGAGGCGTGGGACAGAATGGCAATCGCTTCGTCGCCAGAGAACGACTTTTGTCGCTTCACGACGACCCTCTGAGATACGACCGACACCCCCTCGGTCGGATCGAGCGCCACCCGACCGTTGGCGACTCCCCACCTAAAGACCGTCCGAAGGCCCACGAGGTTGCTACCCCTGACGGTCTTAGGAGAGACCCCCGCTGCCAAACGTTCGTCCTTGAACCTCACAACGTCAGCTCTGCTCACCGCGCGGGCGTCATCGTGCCCAAGCATTTTAACGAACATACGTACGGCGCTTTCATAGCTCTGATAGGTCTTACGTGACCGCTGAGCGGCTTTAGCTTCCCGCCACCAGTCTTCCACAAGTCCGGTCAAAGTCTGCTCCACGGCCTCCCCTGTGGAAACACGAGGGGTCTCAGTTTTGAAGGTGGGGAAGCGTTTGGCTGTTTGGTCTTCGCTATAGTCACCTTCAGCGTTTGCCTTCAGCCTGAGTGCCGCGTCGGACATCACAGACCTAACATGCTCCTGAAGACGCGCTCGGCTCTCATTATCAATGTCTAGGGAATGGCGAGCGAGAACGCGCTGTGTGATGTCCGGCCTATTGGGTGCAACACGAGCTTTTCGGCCAATCCGTAGACCGCTGCCGACCACGGGGCGGTTAATGAGGTTGTGCAGGAACTGCCAACCTTCTGGCTGACCCGGATCGTCCTCCGACGAAGTAACAATCTCCCGGTAGATTTCTCCCGAGAGTGCAACCATCTGTTTGTGGGTTAAGCTCTTCGGCCCGGCTCTAAGCGACGCCCACCTTTCGTCCAGGTACGCATTAGCTGCTGACTTGCGCGCCTTTGCCTCGGCGGGGTCTCGCGTTCTCAGAGAAAATTGAATGGTCTGAGTCGTTGGGCCAATTCGGATGACCGCCTCCTCAGCGCCGACAGGCACCGCGAACACTTTGCCCACAGCTGCGCTGCGGACATCGCTCGGGATGCGCTGTCTAAACTGGAAAAGAGACGACCCTTTTCGACGAGTCGGTCTAGCCATCTTGAGTACCATGCGTGACACCCCTGTGTGACATAGGGGCGAGCCTAAAACTCAAGAATACCAAGACGTTGAACTAAATCAACGCCTTGGCCGGAATAATGGTGCCCAGAAAAGGACTCGAACCTTCACGCCTTGCGGCACACGGACCTGAACCGTGCGCGTCTACCAATTCCGCCATCTGGGCGACGGCGGTGTGTCTATGGTGATGGCGGGGTCTTGTCAATGCGCTTTAATGGAGAATGTCGGAACTATGCACCGGCACCTTGGACTTAACCGGGCCCATGCTGGCCCTTCCCCGCGCTAAAGGGGCCTGGGGGCGCACTGCAAAGGCTCGACAGGAGCAAGCGGGCTGGGCTAGAAGCGGAACCATTATCGGTCTTGCCTGATCTCGGAGCCCCACCATGGATCGCAATATTCCCAAGCTCGTCACCATTTTCGGCGGGTCGGGATTTGTCGGCAATCATCTGGTGCAATTGCTGGCCCGGAAGGGCTATCGCATCCGCGTGGCGGTGCGCCGCCCCGACCTGGCTGGAGACGTGCGCATGTTCGGCAGCGTGGGGCAGGTCGTGCCCGTGCAGGCCAATCTGCGCAACGAGGCCTCCGTGCAGCGTGCCCTTGCAGGCGCTGATATCGCCATCAACCTGGTCGGTATCGGTCACCAGGCCGGCAAGCAGACTTTTGAAGCGGTGCATGTGGGCGGGGCCGAAACGGTGGCGCGCGCCGCCAAGGCGGCCGGGGTCACAACGCTGGTGCATATGTCGGCACTGGGCGTAGACAAGGCTGCCCCGGTCAGCGTCTATGCCGCCTCCAAGCTCAAGGGCGAGGAGGCCGTGCTTGCGGCCTTCCCGCAGGCGGTCATCATCCGCCCCTCGCTGATGTTCGGTCAGGCCGATGGCTTTTTCAACCTGATGGGGGCGATGGCCCGTATCCTGCCGGTCATGCCGCTGATTTCTGGCAATACGCTGTTCCAGCCCGTTTATGTGGGTGATGTTGCCGAGGCCATGGCCAAGGCCGCCGAAGGCGCGGTCAAGACCGGGCGCATCTATGAGCTGGGCGGACCGGATGTGGAGAGCCACAGGAAGCTCATGGAGCGTATTCTGCGCGAAGCGGGGCGCAACCCCATGCTCGTTTCGGTGCCGTCCGGGCTGATGAAGTTCATGGCTGCACTGCTTGGCATCCTGCCATTCAAGCCGCTGATTACCCCTGATCAGGTGGAATTGCTCGGCGTGGACAATGTGGTTTCGGAAGAGGCCAGGAAGGAAAAGCGCACCCTGGCCGCCTTCGACATTGCGCCCACCGGCATGGACGAGATCCTGCCCACCTATATGTGGCGCTTCCGCCGCCATGGCGAGTTTGACCGCGACGGCGGCTCGCCGGTGATCCCGACCTGATCGCAGGCGAATAGCGCTGAAACAGAGTTATCACCCCGGGCCCCCCTGCCCGGGGTTTTTTGTTTTTTGGCCTGGCAGCAGCCAGTTGCGCAACGGGCCGGTCGCCAATTGGAAAAACTTCCAAGATATATCTTGAACGCACGCCTATTGGCGCCAATCTCTAGGCTGAAGGGCTTTATGATATATCTGGAGATAGGTTATGAGCTATTGGAAGAACGGTGAGCCGAACTGGCGCCATATCGAGCGCATGGCACGGCGCGGCTGGGGCCGGATGGCCCGCATGGCCGATGAAGAGCTGGGGCAGGTTGGCGGCAATTTTCGTGTCGGCCGCATGCTGGCGTCCGGTGATGTTCGGCTGGTAGCGCTCTATTTCATCGAGCAGCAGCCGCGGCATGGCTATGATCTGATCAAGGCAGTGGAAGAGCGTTCCAATGGCGTTTATTCGCCGAGCCCGGGCATTGTGTATCCAGCCCTGACTTACTTGGAGGAAGCCGGTTTTGTGACCTCGGCCACCGATGGCAACAAGAAGCTCTATACCATCACTGAAGAGGGCAGGCGCCATCTCGAGGACAATCGCGAGGCGGTGGCCGGGACACTGGATTTTCTGGCCCGCACGGGTGAGCAGATGAGCCGGTTCCGCGAGTTTGTCAAAGCCGACTGGCCCTTTGGCGGCAATCCGGAGGACGGCAATGTGCCGCCGCAATGGGCTGAACGCGATGACGGCGGGCCGGATCGGCCGATGCAGGACGCCATTCCCGAGCTTGAGGCCGCCCGCAAAGCGCTCAAAGGGGCGATCAAGCGCGTGCGGCGCGGCGACAAGGACCAGCAGCGCAAGGCCGCAGCTGTGTTGCAGCAAGCGGCCACAGCCCTTTATGCGCTCGGCGATGACGAGGTGGATATCTAGGCCACTGACCTGCCTTCTCCCTTGCGGGAGAAGGCGGCGCCACGCGGATCAAGCGCCCGGCTTGGTCTGCAAAAAGTCCAACACCATCTGTACGGCATGGGCCTCGCGTTCCTGCACCATGTTGACGCTGGTCAGGTCCCGCTCGAAGATCACCGAAAGGGTGGCCGTGTTGGAAACGTAGAAAAAGCCCAGCGCCGCCACCGAAATATAGAGCTGCACCGGATCGACATCGCGGCGGAAGACGCCGGAAGCCGCACCGCGTTCGATGATGGCGGCGATCTGCCCGACCAATGGTGAATGCAGCGCCTTGATGTCGGGCAGGGTCTTCAGGAACCGGGCGTTTTCAATGTTTTCGGTGCCGAGCAGGCGCGGGAACCAGGGATTGGCCAGGAAGTGCCGGAAGGTGAAGCGCACCAGCCGGTCCATGGCCTGCACCGGATCATACTGGTCCAGACTGAGCGCCCGCTCTCCCTTGCGGATTTCCTGATAGGCATCGAGCAGCACCGCCCGGTACAGCTCCTCCTTGTTGCCGAAATAGTGGTAGAGCAGGCGCTTATTGGCCCCTGCCCGCTCGGCAATCGCGTCTACCCGCGCCCCTTCAAATCCCCGATCGGCAAATTCCACCCGCGCCGCCGCGAGAATGGAGGCCTTGGTCTTGGCCGAGTTGCGGGACCGCTTTGGCGCCTCAGCCTTGCGCCGAGACGTCTCCACGACTGCGGGTGAAGATGGATCGGACACGAGTGGACACCGCCGGAATGGACATGAGGATGGTCAGGATGATGATGATGCAGATAACAGCGCTGATAGGCCGGGTAAAGAACGGGCTGGGATCGCCATTGGTCAGCAGCAGGCCGCGCCGCAAGTTGAGATCGAGCAGATCGCCCAGGATGATGCCCAGCACCAGCGGCGCCATCGGATATTTCATCTCGCGCAGAATGAAGCCGATAATGCCGAAACCCACCATGACATAGACGTCGAACATGCGCTGAGTGATGGCGAAGCTGCCCACCACACACAGTATATAGACCACCGCCATCAGCCGCTCGCGCGGTACCTGGAGCACGGTGAGCAAAGGTTTGGTCAGCGTCAGCCCGAAAACCAGCATGGCGATGGTGGAAAACAACAGGATTGCCACGATCTGGTAGAGAAATTCGGGGTTTTCGACCATCAGGAGCGGACCGGGACGGATACCGTGGATGAACATGGCCGCGATCAGCACGGCTGCCGCCGCCGAGCCGGGCAGGGCCAGGGTGAGCGTCGGGATCATGGCGCCGGGAATAACCGCGGAATTGCCGGTTTCGGCAGCAATCAGCCCTTCCTGGCTGCCCTTGCCGAACATGTGCTTTTCCTTGCTGACGCGCTTGGCAGCGGCATAGGAGGCCCAGGCGCCGACATCTTCGCCCACGCCAGGCACGATGCCGACAAAGGTGCCGATCAGGCCCGAGCGGATCGTGGTCCACTTATACTGGAAAACCTCGGAAAGGCGCGGAATCACCCGGTCGCCCGAGGAAATGATGCGGGCCTGGGCGGTGCGCTTCATGACGCCCAGAATTTCGGCGAAGCCAAAGGCCCCGACCATCGCCGGGATCAGATCGACCCCGCCGCCCAGCGCCGATATCCCGAAGGTGAAGCGCTGATGGGCATGCAGGGTTTCCATGCCGACCATAGCGACCAGCAGGCCCAATATGCCGGCAATATAGCCCTTGAGCGGATCGTCGATGGCGGTCAACTGACCGGAAATGATGACGCCGAACAGGGCCAGCCAGAAAAATTCATAGGTGCCGAACTTGAGCGCGGCCTCCGCCAGCAGCGGGGCGATCAGCGCCAGGGCAATGATGCCGACCACAGTGCCGATGGCTGAGGAGGTGGTCGCCAGGCCCATAGCCGTACCGGCCTTGCCCGAAAGCGCCAGTGGATGCCCATCAAGCGTCGTCGCCGCGCTGGCTGGCGTTCCGGGAATGGAGAGCAGGATGGCCGTGCGGCTGCCGCCATAAATGGCGCCGCAGTAGAGGCACATGAGGCACAAAATGGCCTGGTCGGGCGCCATCTTGTAGGTGAGGGTCACCAGAAGGGCCACACCCATGGTGGCGGTGAGCCCCGGCAGGGCGCCGATGACAATGCCGAGCAAGGTGGCCCAGGCGATGTTGAACAGCGACATCGGGGTGAGGAAATGGGCGAGTCCGCCGCCCAGCATGATAAGGCCATCAAACATGATCGCTCCCCCCTATGGCAGCCGTACGAGAAAGGCGCGCTCGAAGACCAGTGTCACGACCGTAGCGGTCACAATGGCCAGGCCCAGGGCCCAGGGCAGAGACTTGAGCCAGGGCTTGCGCGGTTCGGACAGCCAGCATTCAAAGACCATGATAAAGGTGAAGACGAACAGGCCCGTCGCCGCCCAGAACGGCAGGGCGCCGACCAGCCCAAGCGTATAGATCAGCGCCAGCAGCATGACGGTGGCGGCGCGCGCCGCTGCGACTGAAAACACGGCGCCTGACAATTGCTGCCAGCCGCCCTCGGCTGGCGTTCGCAGCGAGCGGAAGGCGAGGATACCACCGCATATAGTCAGCGCGAGGGCCAGCATGCCCGGCACCAGCCCCGGAACCGTCATGGGATGGATGCGGCGTATTTCGAGCCGATCCATGGTCCAGGCGCCATAAAAGATCGCCAGCCCCAGCACGATGAAGAACAGACCGGCCAAAAGGTCGGACTTGATCATGCCGGGCAGTGGCGCGTCGTCGGATGGCGTGGGGGTACTGGTGGTGGTCATATTCGTCTGAACCTTGCGGCCAGAGGATCGCGCCAATAGCGCAATCTCAAGGGAGCCGTCATTGTCGGGCTTGTCTTGACATCCAGTGCCTAGACATTGGTGTTGACCACCGGGACTGGCCCGGTGGTGCGTGTGCAGGAATATTGGATGGGCCGACCAGAGGCCGGCCCAAACGGACTACATGCCCACTTCGGTGCGGGTTTCGCAATCAATGCCGATGGTGGAGGGGTCGTTGACGGCCTCACCACGTTCGACCGAGGAACAGGCCTCGAGAATCACCACCGGCATAGCCAGGGCACGGGCTTCTTCACCGTAGGACGGAGCAAAGACCGCGCCAAAGTTTTCGGCATAAGTCTTGATCTCTTCGGAGTTCATCACCTGCTCGGCCCAGATCTTGTCCATGGTGGCGATCACCTCATCAGGCACGCCAGCCGGGATAAAGATACCGAAATAGTCGGGTGCGAGCGGCATGTCCGGCAGCCAGTTGGTGACTGGCGGGATCGGGTCGACGCCATCGAGTTCAAGCGGCTTGTCCGACAGCACCGCCAGGGCCTTGAGGCGCCCGCCGCGGATGAGTTCGGTCTGCTCCACCGCAAGCTGGGTGGTGACCATGGCCTCGCCAGAAGCCGTGGCAATGGCTGCAGGCCCACCACCATCATAGGTGATCATGTTGTAGTCAAAGCCGTCAGCCGCGTCGGACAGGGCCGCAATCGCGGTGCCGCCCGACGACGTCACGCCCGCCGTGGCGACCGAAATTCCGCGTCCGGCGTCGGACTTAAAGGCTTCCAGCAACTGCCCGAAATCCTCGAACTGGCTATCGGCCGGTACCGAGACCACCGGCACGTTGGCGACCGAAAGATAGATATGCCAATCGTCGATATTGGTATCTTCGAGCAGGCCAGTCACCGAATAGGTGGCGTTGTTGGCGATCGCGTTGGCGGTCCAGGTGTAGCCATCGCGCGGCGCATTGAGCACTTCCTGGGTGCCGATGGCGCCTGATGCACCCGGCTGGTTGACCACGACGACTTCGACCCCAAGGGCCTCGGCCAGAATCGGCGCGGTAACGCGGGTGACCTGATCTGTCGAGCCGCCCGCGCCCCAGGGCACGATCAGGTTAATCGGCCGATCTGGCTGCCATTCCTGTGCAAAGGTCGTAGCTGTACCGAGCGTCATCAAGGCACAGCCCGACGCCAGGACGATCCGCAAAGACTGCTTCATCGTCTTCTCCTCCCAATATGATTGGAACCACTTTTTTTGGCTCTCGGTGCAGAGCTTGCGACCGATAACTGGGCGAGTCAAGCCAGATGTAACCAATTGGTGAGATTTGGTCTGAGCGGACCGGAGGCAGAAAATGCGTTGCATCAATGCGTTCGAGTGATAACAAAAGTGCATGCCGGTTGACCTGAACCGGATCGTTCGAGCAGGGCCGGCGCATGGAATTTGATCTGGGACGATTGGCGATCATAGCCCTGGCGCTGAGCGCAGGTGCCATCGTCAAAGGCGCCACGGGAATGGGCCTGCCGCTGGTGGCGCTGCCGGTGCTGACCACTTTTTTGGGATTGCAGCACGCGGTTGGGCTGATGTGCGTGCCGCTGATCTTCACCAATGCCTGGCAAGTCTGGCGTTTTCGCACCTCTGCGCGGGATGACCGCATGGCCTTCCTGCCGCTGTTTCTGGTGGGTGGGGCTGCGGGCATCGTCCTGGGGACCTGGGCGCTCACCAGCCTGCCGGAGCGAGCGCTGGTGATGATATTGGGCATCATTCTGCTGGGCTACGTCGCGCTCAAGCTGGCGGCACCCCATTTCGTGGTCGGTCCGCTGCTGGCGCGGCGGGCCGGACCGCTGTTCGGCATAGGGGGCGGCGTCCTGCAGGGCGCGACAGGAATTTCGGCGCCTATCACGGTCACCTTCATTCACGCCATGGCGATGGATCGGGAGGCTCATGTGTTTGCCGTATCGACCATGTTCCTGCTCTATTCAGTGGTGCATCTGCCGGCACTGGCCGTGGCCGGCGTGATGCAGGGGCAGTGGCTGATCGAGGGGGCCATGGCGCTTGTGCCCATTCTGATTTTCATGCCGCTTGGCCAGACCATTGCCAGCAGGCTCAGCCGCAAGGCCTTTGACCGCATGATCCTGATTTTCCTCGGCCTGATCGGGCTCAAAATGGTGGTGGGCCTTTAGGGGCCGCCCCATGGGCCAACGACATTCCACCACAAGCGCGCATTGTTGTGCTTGACGCGCCATAGCGGCCTCATATAGGTAAGTAACTAATCAGTTACACCGAATGCTGCGGCTTGGGAGGATATCAAATGGCAGAGCAACGGCTTGGCATTATCATGCATGGCGTCACCGGGCGCATGGGCTACAACCAGCATCTGGTGCGCTCCATCCTGGCGATCCGCGATCAGGGCGGCATCATGCTGAAAAATGGCGACCGGCTGGTGGTCGACCCGATCATCGTGGGCCGCAATGCCGACAAGATGCAGGCTCTCGCCAAGAAGCACAATATCGCCCGCTGGAGCGATGATCTGGACGCAGCACTGGCCAATCCCGACGACGCAATCTTTTTCGACGCCGGCACCACCCTGATGCGCGCCGGGCTGCTGGAGAAGGCATTGGCCGCCGGCAAGCATGTGTATTGCGAAAAGCCGACCTCGGACGATCTGGACGTGGCCGTCAACCTGGCCAAGACGGCCCGTGCCTCCGGCCTCAAGCATGGCGTGGTGCAGGACAAGCTGTTCCTGCCGGGCCTGATGAAGATCAAGATGCTCAAGGATAGCGGCTTTTTTGGCGATATCCTGTCGGTGCGCGGCGAGTTCGGCTACTGGGTTTTCGAGGGCGACTGGCAGAAGGCCCAGCGCCCGAGCTGGAATTACCGCAAGAATGACGGCGGCGGCATCATTCTCGATATGCTGTGCCACTGGCGCTATGTGCTCGACAATCTGTTCGGTGAAGTGCAGGCGGTTTCGTGCCTCGGCGCGACCCATATTCCACAGCGCGTGGATGAGCAGGGTAACACCTACAAATGCGATACCGATGACGCCGCTTACGCCACGTTCGAGCTCGAAGGCGGGGTGATTGCCCAGATCAATTCGAGCTGGACGACCCGGGTGCGCCGCGATGATCTGGTGACCTTCCATGTTGATGGCACGCATGGCTCGGCCGTCGCGGGCCTGCACAAGTGCTGGACCCAGCATCGCGTCAACACCCCCAAGCCGGTCTGGAATCCCGACCAGCCGCAGACCATGAACTTCTTCAACGACTGGGAAGAAGTTCCGGACAACTGGCCGGCAGACAATGGCTTCAAGGCACAGTGGGAAATGTTCCTGCGCCATGTGGCCGAGGATGCTCCCTGGGAATACGGGCTTGAGGCCGGCGCCAAGGGCGTGCAGCTGGCAGAATTGGGCCTCAAGAGCTGGGAAGAACGCCGCTGGCTGGATGTGCCCAAGCTGGAATTCTAATTCCAGTTCTCACCCCGCTCACTGATGTCACCCCGGCCTTCGCTGGGGTGACTTACGAGTACGTGAAGGCCTTGAGGGAAAAACCATGCCCACACTCAACCTGCCCAATCCCAACCGCACCATCAGCTCCTACACCCTGACCGGCGATCCGATCCCGTTCGTGAAATTCAAGGCAACGGATTTCCCGCGCATCGCCTATTCGGCGGCTCATGTCGTGGCGGATCCGCTGGCCAGCAATGATCCCTGGCTGTCCCCGGCCATTGACTGGGAAACGACTCTCAAATTCCGCCACCGCATGTGGGATCTTGGGCTGGGCGTTGCCGAGGCGATGGACACCGCGCAGCGCGGGATGGGTCTGACGTGGACCGAAGCACAGGAGCTGATCCGGCGCTCGCAGGCCGAGGCGAAAACGCGCGATGACAGCCTGATCGCCTATGGCGCCGGCACCGACCATCTGGCGCCCGGCCCCGATGTCAGCATCGACAACATCATCAAGGCCTATGACGAGCAGGTTGGGTTTGTCGAAGCCCAGGGCGGCCGTGTCATTCTGATGGCGAGCCGCGCCTTGGCCGCCGCCGCGAAATCGCCGGATGACTATGCCCGGGTCTATGGCCATGTGCTGAGCCAGGTGAAGCAGCCGGTGATCATGCATTGGCTGGGCGAAATGTTCGACCCGGCGCTGGAAGGCTATTGGGGCGATGCCGAGCACGACAAGGCCATGGATGTGTGTCTCGACGTCATCGCTGCCAATGCGGACAAGGTGGACGGGATCAAGATCTCGCTGCTCTCGGCGGAAAAAGAGATTGCCATGCGCCGCCGCCTGCCGACCTCGGTCAAGATGTATACCGGCGACGACTTCAACTATGCCGAGCTGATTGCGGGCGACGATCAGGGCTATTCGCACGCGCTATTGGGCATTTTCGACGCCATCGCTCCGGCTGCCTCGGCGGGCCTGGCGGCGCTGGGACGGGGCGACACCAAGGAATTCTTCGATATTCTGGAGCCGACCGTACCGCTCAGCCGGCACATCTTTGCCGCCCCGACCCGCTTCTACAAGACCGGCGTGGTGTTCCTGGCCTATCTCAACGGCTTGCAGGACCACTTCACCATGGTTGGCGGGCAGCAATCGACCCGCTCGCTGCAGCATCTGGCCGAACTTTTCCGCCTGGCCGACAGGGCGCGTGTTCTGGCCGATCCGGAGCTCGCCACCGCCCGCATGAAGGCTGTTCTCGCGGTCCATGGAGTTTCCGCATGAGCGCCGATACCGTCATTTCGCTGAACCTGGCCACGACGCGCCCGCAGTGGGGCTTTGCCGAGGCCGTGGATGGGTGCCTGCGCCATGGCATCACTGCTATTTCGCCCTGGCGCGACCAGATCGAAGCGATCGGACTTGATGAGGCCGCGCGCATCGTCAAGGAAAACAAGATCCAGGTCACCGGCGTCTGCCGCGGCGGCATGTTTCCCGGCGTGGACGCCGCCGACCGGCAGAAGCGGATCGACGACAACTTGAAGGCCATTGATGAGGCGGCCGCGCTCAATGCCGACTGCCTGGTGCTGGTGGTGGGTGGCCTGCCCGGATCGTCAAAGGACCTGCCCGGCGCGCGCCAGCAGGTAACCGACGGAATTGCGGCCATGCTGCCGCATGCCAAGGCCTCGGGCGTCAAAATCGCCATCGAGCCGCTCCATCCCATGTATGCGGCCGACCGCGCCTGCGTGAACACGGTCGATCAGGCGCTCGACATTTGCGAAATGCTCGGGGAAACCGTCGGCGTGGCGCTCGACGTCTATCACATCTGGTGGGACCCGAACCTTGCCAATGCCATTGCCCGGGCCGGGCGGATGAAGCGCATCTTCGCCCATCACATCTGCGACTGGCTGGTGCCCACCAAGGACATGCTGCTGGACCGCGGCATGATGGGTGACGGCGTCATCGACCTCAAGGCCATCCGCAAGATGATCGAGGATGCCGGCTTTCATGGACCGCAGGAGGTCGAAATCTTCAGCCAGGACAATTGGTGGAAGCGCCCTGGCGATGAGGTGCTGAAGGTGATCAAGGAGCGCGTCGCATCGGTATGCTGAAGCGCCTCTGACAAAAAAAAGCCCCGGATCGACGTCCGGGGCTTTTCAATTTGCCGGTCCCTTATGAGACGCGCTGATACTCGATGCTCGAACACAGCAGCTGACAGCCTGTCAGCTTGATGGTGTCAGGGCCGGTCAGTTCAACAATGGCCTTGGCATTGCCGCCATTGAGCGCAATCTGGCCTTCCCAGGTGCCGGGTGCCGTTTGGTCTGCCTTGACGACCTGTTTGTCGACAAAGGCCAGGTTCTCTTCGGTGCGGCTATCGCCCTGAATATCGTTGAGCGTCCCACAAAGCTGGGTGCCGTCACCACACAGCTCGAAGGTAAAGGTCGTGCCCCAACGGTCCTTCCATACGCCATCGGGCGTAGCAGAGGACTGACCGATAGCCGGCACAACAAGAGCGGCCGCAACGCCGACGGTAGCAATAAGTGTCTTCAGCATCTTCACAATGCTCCATAAATTGTCACGCCCAGCCACAGAGGCAGCTATGCGCAAGTGTTGTCGTTTTCAAAAGCCCTGTCGGGCCAACGCCGGGGCGCGCAGAATGTTGCGCAATTGTTACCGGCGGAATGTCGCGGCCAGTTCGATGTGAACGGACCAGGCGAACTGATCCACCGCTACTAGATCACTCAAGATGAACCCGGCCTGAACAAGCACGGCGGCATCGCGTGCAAAGCTTTTCGGGTCGCAAGCGACCATCACCACGTGTCGGGCCTTGGAGGCCGCGATCTCTTTGACCTGAGCCTGGGCACCAGCGCGAGGAGGATCGAGCACTATCGTGTCGAAATTGAGTTCAAAGCGGGTGAGGGGATCGCGGAACAGGTCCCGGGCCTTGGCCGTAACCGCTTTGAGGCCCTTGGTATGCCGCACGGCCTTGTCCAGCGCAGCAATACCGGCCCGATCACTATCGGCGGCATAGACCGGCGCGATTTCGGCCAGTCGCAGGGCGAAGGGGCCAATGCCACAGAAGAGATCAGCAATGGATTTGGGCTTGCCGATGGCGGAAAGGACATAGTCGGCCAGCACCTGTTCGGCCTCTTTGGTGGCCTGGAGGAAACTGCCAATGGGCAGTTCGGCTTCGGAGCGTCCCATGGTGACCGTCGGCTGCTGGCGCAGCAGCACCATCTCATTGTCCAGCGCCAGACGAGCCAAGCCCAGCTCATTGGCCAGCGGTACCAGTTTTTCCGCACGGAGCCCCTTGGGCGCCTTGCGGATGCCGGCATCGATCCCGGTATTGGTCGCGGTGAAGCTGATATCGCACTCGCCGATCGCCGCCCCGAGGGCCCGGGCAATGTCGGGCGCGCGTTTCAGGGCCGGCACCAGAATAGGACAGGCATCGAGGTCGAGCAGGTCATGGCTGCGCAGCTGCATATAACCGGCACTGTCCTTGCGGGCATGCAGCGTGGCCCGGCGGCGCCCCGCCCCGTGCGCGGTCACAAAACGCTGGACGCCGGCGTCGATGCCCACCTGGCGCAGCGGGGCTTCAACCAGTCCGGTCTTGAAAACGACGTAGCTTGGCCCATCCATATGCTGGAGCTGGCAGCCGCCGCAGGTGCCGAAATGCGGACAGAAGGGTTCTATCCGGTTTGGTGCGGAGGTCAGCAGCTCCCTCAGCGCACCGCGATTGCCTTCGACCGTGATCGCCACCTGCTCGCCGGGCAGGGCAAAAGGTACGAAGACGCGCTGTCCGTCGATGGTGACAATGCCTTCGCCCTTATGGCCGAGGTGTTCGATGGTGGCGGTAAGGGTCATGCGCGATCCTGATAGACAGAAGCCCGATCATTCCTGATCGGGCCCCCGGCTTGCTGCTTAACTTTTTCGGTTTGTTGGCCGCGGTCACTCAAACATGGCTTTCGTGACTATAAGCCCTAAAAACCGCTCCACCAGAGCGATTTGTCCTGGCAAACACTAAACCTGCTGGACGCCTTCGACGCCCGGCACGAAGTGCCGGAGCAGGTTTTCAATACCGTTCTTGAGCGTGGCGGTGGATGAGGGGCAGCCAGAACATGCACCCTGCATGTGAAGGAACACGGTGCCTTCCTTATAGCCCTTGAAGATGATGTCACCGCCATCCATGGCCACGGCCGGACGCACACGCGTGGCCAGCAGTTCCTTGATGACCTCAACCATCTCCTTGTCTTCTTCCTCGTAGAATTCATCGACTTCATCGAAGTCGACCGGACCGGCGCCGCCTTCGGCGATGACCGGCTTGCCGGAGAGGAAATGGTCCATAATGACGCCGAGAATGGCCGGCTTGATATGGGCCCAGTTGGTCTCGTCCTTGGTGACCGAGATGAAGTCAGATCCCAGGAAAACGCCGGTCACCCCGGATATGGCGAACAGGCCCGTCGCCAGCGGTGAAATGGCTGCGGCATCAGGGGAGCGGAAATCGCGCGGCTCGCCGACCAGCACTTCACGCCCGGGCAGGAATTTCAAGGTCGCCGGATTGGGCGTGGCTTCGGTCTGGATGAACATGGAATTTCCCCGCTTCGCGGTGCAATTAGAATGTTTCTAAAATAGACTTTTGCGGCGGGGATGCAAGGGCAAATGCATGGCGGGGGCGCAGGCCAGCATTGTCTCGACGACCATCATCCGTCCGGGCCGCGTTCGGCTGGTCCGAGGCGAGGGCTTTTCGGGCCTGGCTCTCAAGGCCTGCTTCGCTAAAATCTCCCCACCGGGGAGATTTTCCCTGCGGGCTTAGCCATTCGAGCGTAGCTCTCATGGCCTGCTTCGCTAAAATCTCCCCACTGGGGAGATTTTCCCTGCGGGTTTAGCCATTCGAGCATAGCTCTCATGGCCTGCTTCGCTAAAATCTCCCCACCGGGGAGATTTTCCCTGCGGGTTTAGCCATTCGAGCATAGCTCTCATGGCCTGCTTCGCTAAAATCTCCCCACCGGGGAGATTTTCCCTGCGGGACGCTCAGCAGATCGCGATAACCTCCTCGTCGCTCATGCGGCCGGGAACGATGGTCAGCGGAATGGGCAGCACATTGGCGCGGGCGGCAAAGTGCGTCACCAGCGGGCCCGGACCATCCGGGGACTTGGACGCAGCGAGCACCAGAATGGCAATGTCATGGTCCTTGTCGATGACGCGCTCGATCTGTTCGGGGCCACTGCCCTCACGGATCACCGATTCGGCTCGGACCTCGCCGATCTCCTTGATCCGCGCCATGCGCCGGTCGAGATTGCGTTCGGCCTCCTCGACGGCCTCGGCCCGCAAGACGTCCTCCACACCCAGGCCAATGAATTCAGGCTTGGGAATGACCGTCATCAACACCACCGTGCCGCCAGTGCGCTTGACGCGCCAGGCAGCAAAGGTCAGGGCGCGATCGCATTCTTCGGTCTCATCGATAACGACGAGAAACTTGCGCTTGTATTCGACCTGCGAAACCAAATGGGCCTCCGGGTTCGCGTTAACGGACGAAGCCGACAATGTTGCGCACATCGTCCATGATGGGCTGGGCGATGGCACGGGCACGGTCGGCGCCGTCCCGCAATATCTTGTCCATCTCGCCGCGGTCTGCAACCAGGCGTTTCATCTCCTCGGCAATGGGCGAGAGCCTGGCGACGGCCAGATCAGCCAGCGCCGGCTTGAAGACGCCCCAGCCCTGTCCGCCGAATTCACCCAACACGTCTTCGGTGGTGCGGTTGGAGAGAGCCGCAAAAATGCCAACGAGATTCTCGGCTTCAAGCCGCCCGGCAAGGCCCTCGACTTCGCTGGGCAACGCATCGGCATCTGTCGTGGCGCGCTTGATCTTTTTGGCGATCAGGTCCGCATCGTCCATCATGTAGAGGGTCGAGAGGTCGGACGCATCAGACTTGCTCATCTTCTTGGACCCATCTTTGAGCGATTTCACGCGCATGGCGGGGCCGGTGGCCAGGGTCTCGGTAATGGGGAAGAAGTCGCCCTTGTGGCCCAGCGCCTTGATCTGCTTTTTAAAGTCGTGGTTGAACTTCTTGGCGATGTCGCGCGTCAGTTCCAGATGCTGTTTCTGATCTTCGCCCACGGGCACGGCAGTGGCCTTGTAGAGCAAGATGTCGGCGGCCATCAGCGAGGGATAGGCGAAGAGGCCCAGCGACACTTGTTCGCTGTTTTCGCCGGCCTTGTCCTTGAACTGGGTCATGCGGGCCATCCAGCCCATCCGCGCCACGCAGTTGAAAATCCAGCTCAGTTCGGCATGCTCAATGACCTGTGACTGGTTGAAAATGATCGATCGCGTGGGATCGACACCGGCGGCGATATAGGCCGCTGCGATTTCATAGGTCCAGCGCTTGAGATCGGCGGGGTCCTGCCAGACGGTGATAGCATGCATGTCGACCACGCAATAAATGGTCTCATGCGTGTCCTGGAGCGGCACAAAACGGCGGATGGCGCCGAGATAGTTGCCAAGATGCAGATCGCCCGAAGGCTTGATGCCGGAGAAGACGCGGGGGCTGAACGTCATGGTGCCCTTCGATAGTCAGACAGAAATCAGGCGCCCGTTCTATACGGACGAACGCGATAAGGAAACACTCAGCGGCTGCGGCGCAGCCGGCCCAGCAGGAGCCGCAGGTTCTGCGTGCCACTGATATGGATCAGGGTGAAATAGATGAGGCTGCCAAAGCCGATCAGGGCGGCGAGCACTCCGGCCTGCTGCCAGAGAGGCACGCCACTTGCCAGGTGCGCAGTGCCCCGACCGGCCAGCAGCCAGAGCGCTCCGCCCATAGTGAGACTGATAGCGGCAATGGCCAGTTGCGCCCGCCATTGGAGCCAGGTCAGGCGGAAATGCCCGCGCAGCGCCAGCGCGCCAGCCAGCAGCACCACATTGAGCCAGGACGAGGCGGCCGTCGCAATGGCGATGCCGACATGGAGCAGGGTGGGAAACAGGATAAGCGAGATGGCAATGTTGGCGGCGACGCTGACCCCGGCGAATATGGTGGGCGTCAGCGTATCCTCGCGGGCAAAGAAACCCGGCTGCAATATGCGGATCAGCACATAGGCGGGCAAGCCGATTGAGAAGGCAACCAGCGCTTCGGCAGTCTGCGTGGTGGCGAGTGCATCAAAGGCGCCGCGTTCGAACAGCACCCGCACAATGGGTTCGGCCAAGGCCACCAGCGCCACCGCAGCCGGCATGGTGAGCAGCATGGCGACAAAGAGGGCCTGATCCTGGCTCTGCCGGGCTTCGACGGCCCGGCCGCCCTTGAGGTGCCGGCTGAGTTCAGGCAGCAGCACGGTGCCGATGGCAATGCCGATAATGCCCAGCGGGAGCTGATAAAGCCTATCGGCATAGGAGAGTACCGAAATGGCGTTGTCGGCGCCCGAGGCAATGATGGTGCCGACGAAAATATTGATCTGGGTGATGCCGCCGGCCAGGATCGCCGGTACCGCCAGCATCCAGAAGCGGCGCACCTCCGGGTCCAGACGCGGCATGCGGAAAGCGGGGCGGAAGCCGGCCCGCTCGATGGCCACCCAGACCAGCACCAATTGCGCCACCCCGCCGGTCATGGTGGCCGTGGCGACCCAGATCGTGGCGTCGGCCGGGGTCTGGACGAACCAGACGGCCAGAGGGACCAGCGCGGCAATGGTGACCAGGTTGAGCAGCACAGGCGCGAAGGCGGCGGCGAAAAATTTCCCCAGCGTATTGAGAATGGCGCCATAGGCGGCCATCAGCGACATGCAGGCGAGATAGGGGAACATGATCCGTGTGAGCAGCACGGTCAGCTCGAATTTTTCAGGGTCATCTACAAAGCCGGGCACGAAGGCGGCCATGATCTGCGGCATGAAGATTTCGGCGAGGACGGTGACGAGGAACAACATCACCACCAGCCAGCTCATGATGCGCGCGGCCAGCAATTTGGCCCCGTCCTTGCCCTCACGCTCCAGCGCCCCAGAGAACATGGGCACGAAGGCGGTGTTGAAAGCGCCCTCGGCAAAAAGCCGCCGGAACAGGTTGGGGAAGCGAAAGGCGGCAAAGAAGGCGTCGGCGGCTGGGCCGGTGCCCAGCACCGCCGCCATCAGCGCGTCACGGGCAAAGCCGGCAATGCGGCTGACGAGGGTAAGCGAGCCGACGGAAAGAAAATTGCGGAACAGGCTCATGGGGTAGAGCGGCCCATATTCTTCTCCCCAGCGGGGAGGCGGTGGCGCGTAGTGCCGGATGAGGGGGGTGCTTCGGCGAAAGTGGAGGGATCCCCCTCACCGGCTCGACCTTGGGTCGAGCCGCCTCTCCCCGAGGGGGAGAGAAGCGAAAGGACCTCACCCATTGACCACCTTCTTATCCTCGGCCGGTCGCTTGAACACGGCCATCAGCACGTCGTGGATTTTCTTCTGGCGGGATTTGACGTGAATCTTCTGGCCGGTCAGGTCGGTGACGTAAAAGACGTCCACGGCCTTTTCGCCATAAGTGCCGATATGGGCCGAGCCGATGGTGAGGTTGAGGTCGCTTATCTCGCGGGTGAGCGCATAGAGCAGGCCGATACGATCAAGGCCCGACACCTCGATGACGGTGAATTTTTCCGAGATGGCATTGGAAACCGAGACCTGCGCGGGCAGGGAGAATGGCCGGAGGCGCTTATTGTGGCGGCTTTCCTTGCCCAGATCGATCAGCACCTGCCGCTTGCCCTGCAAAAGCTGCTTGACCGTATCGATAATACGGGTGGCGCGGACCTTTTCGTCTTCGTCGGAGGTGAAGGAGCGCTTGAGCCGGAAAGTGTCGATGGCGCGGCCATCGCGGGTGGAAAAGATCTGCGCGCCAATGATGGAGGCATCCTGCATGGTGCAGGCGCCGGCGATCAGCGAGAGCAGGCGCGGGTGATCGGGAGTATAAAAGCTGACCTCGGTAATGCCTTCGAACGCCTTGACCCGGATCGAGCCGGCAAAGGGCTGGTCGGTTCTGTCCGCATTGCGGATCATCTTGGCATGTTCGAGTTGCAATTCGGGCTCGGCGCGCAGCCAGTAATGATCGTAGTGCCGGGCGGTATAGGCTTCCATGTCGGCCGGCGCCCATCCTGAAAGGGCTTCGGTCAAGGCCCTGCGGGCATCGTTGACGCGATCGGACTGGCTGACCTGGCTGTGCCCGCCCGACAGCAGCGGCTCAGTGGCGAAATAGAGCGCCCGCAAAAGCGAGCCCTTCCAGCCGGTCCAGGTGCCCGGACCGACGGCACGGATGTCGCAGGCCGTCAGGATCATCAACAGAGCCAGGCGCTGGGGCGACTGCACCACATCGGCAAAGGCCTTGGCAGTTTCAGGGTCCTGAATGTCGCGGGCCTGGGCGATTTCGCTCATCAACAGGTGATATTCGACCAGCCAGGAAACGGTGTCGGTTTCGGCCTCGTTGAGACCGAAACGCGGACAAAGCTTTTTGGCGATCCGCGCGCCGGCAATGGAGTGATCCTCCGGACGGCCCTTGGCGATATCGTGCAGGAACAGCGCGACATAGAGGAGGCGCGTGTCGTTGAGCTGGGGCAGCAATTCATGGGTCAATGGCAGTTCGTCGCGCAAGCCACCATTGGCGATCTGTGCCATGACACCGACCGAGCGGATCAGATGCTCGTCCACGGTATAGTGGTGATACATGTTGAACTGCATCAAAGCGACGATCTTGCCGAAATCGGGCACGAACTTGCCCAATACGCCGCTCTCATTCATCTGCCGCAAAATCCGCTCGACATAGAGCGGGCTGGTCAGAATGGTGAGGAAATGCGCATTGGCCTTGGGGTCTGCGCGCAGACTTTTGTCGATCAGTCGCAGGCTGTTGCGGATGAGCTTGATGGCATCGGGATGGAACAGCAGTTCCTCGCGTCCGGCCACCATGAAGGCGCGAATGAGATTGATGGGGTCTTTTTCGAA
>Ga0208522_1000773_pt1 | contig 21578 bp, 23 predicted proteins | sample ETNtaG_25_FD_185763 | JGI IMG/M metagenome (GOLD analysis project Ga0208522, IMG submission 185763) | Marine microbial and viral communities from oxygen minimum zone, Eastern Pacific Ocean - ETNP201302SV86 (SPAdes) (version 2) | ecosystem: Environmental > Aquatic > Marine > Oceanic ... | reverse complement strand
TTACTTCTTCCCAAACCACTCTCGTTTTAACTGATTTAGGGATCATTTTCATCATATCATCTTCAATGACAAAATGCTGCAGCCCAAAACCCATGATCAGTGTTATGATCAGGGCGCTAGCAAGTGTACGTTTAGGATGGTGGATGGATTGGAGGACAGCCCATTTTTTAAATTTGGTATTAATCATAAGTCAAAACAGCAAAAGTTGTAAAAAATATTTGATTATCTTTAATCTAATATAGCATATTAAAAAACTATATTCGGTCCAACCAATCAATTTCTTATACCTTTAACATCTCAAATGCACTTTAATTTCCTATGTAGATGAATATAGATTTACTAGATAAACAATATTTTAATAAACCGTTCATAATCTTGGCAAATGGACAATATCCTTCTCATCCTGCTGCATTAAATATGCTGCATACCGCCGGAACAATAATCTGTACAGATGGCAGTGCCAATAAATTATTAGAAAATGGATTAACCCCTAATGTAATTATTGGTGATATGGATTCTACCACTGTTGGTCAAGACTCATTTAAAGGACTTTATGTTAAAATTTCTGACCAAGATAATACAGATTTGGATAAAGCATTAGAATGGTGCAAGGTGAACAACCTATCGCCGATTACTGTACTAGGCACATCTCAACTTAGGGAAGATCATACTATAGGAAATCTGATGCTCTTAGCCAATTACAGTGATGAATTAGATATAAATTTTGTGACAGATTATTTTACCATCACTTGTCATCACGGTAAACAGTCATTTACTTCATTTAAACAACAGTTAGTATCAATCTTACCAGTAGAAGATATACAGTCTATTACAACGGAAGGTCTTGAATTTCCATTAATAGACGAACCATTTCCTCTTTCAAGTAGGGGTATAAGTAATCGTGCAATTGGTCACCAGTTTATCATCACTAGTTCTGGGAAAATCTGGGTATTCCGTTCCCACTCTGATTGAATATGCATTACCTAGATATTTTGGTACTTTTGGTTTATGCCACTGCCCTGATCATCATTGGTTTTATTCGGTCAAGTAACAGTAGATCCAATCCGGAAGAATATCTGCTTATGGGCCGGCGTTTGAGTCTTCCCGGATTTGTAGCCACGCTAGTAACAACTTGGTATGGTGGTATTCTTGGACTTGGGGAGAATACATATTTATACGGCGTCCAAACATGGTTCATCTTTGCGCTGCCTTATTACATATTTGGTCTAATTTTTGCTTTGCTTCTGGCAAAACGAATATCCATAACAAAATTCATTTCAATTCCAGATCATTTTCATCATCATTATGGCCGGAGTGCGGGAATAGTGAGTGCCATATTCATCATGGTTCTTGCAAGTCCTGCACCTTACATACTAAGTATTGGTATTTTGCTGCAAACCTTTTTGGATATTTCACTGGGCTGGGCTCTTATTTTAGCGCTGGGTACCAGTATGGTTTACATATGGACCGGAGGATTTGGAGCAGTAATACGTACTGATATCTTCCAGTTGATACTGATGTATGGTGGGTTTATAATTCTACTGGGCTTTTCCTGGGGTGAATTTGGTTCACCAATTTCCATAATCAGTCAACTACCTGAAACACATATTGACCCATTTGGCGGAATGTCAGTACAATATATTTTGGTATGGTTCTTTATCGCCATGTGGACATTTGTAGATCCTGGGTTCTATCAGCGCTGCGCTGCAGCAAATTCCCCTGTTACAGCAAAGAAAGGTATCCTGATTTCTTTGGTATTCTGGTTTATTTTTGACCTATTAACCATCACTAGCGGGCTCTATGCCAAATTTGCACTTGAAATCTCAGCACCATTGTTTGCATTTCCATTACTAGGAATGGAAATCCTGCCCCCCATCATATTTGGGCTATTTATTGTTGGTATATTGGCTACCATTATGTCTACGGTTGATTCACTGGGATTTATTAGTGCTATTACCTTTGGCCGTGATATCATGTGGCGGATCCAAGTGACAGAAGAAGGGGGAAACCCTGTTATGGATCGTACGATGACACCTATGGTTCAAAAGGGCTTATTTGTCATGGCCTTTTTGGCCCTGGCCTTAGCCGTGACAGTCCCATCAGTTGTGAGGTTATGGTATGTGACAGGGTCGATTATTGTGCCAGGCTTACTATTACCTTTCCTAATGACCTTTAGAACACATCATGGCATTCCAGTGAATATTATTCAACTGATGACCCTTCCGGTCATGATAGCCATTATTTGGTTCATTCTGGGAAATTTAACTGGTGGATATCCTTTTGAACTTGAGCCGTTTTACCCAGGACTGCTAACTTCTTTAATCATATTTAGCTTTAGTGGAGTAAATGGCTCTAGAGAGCTAACGAAAACTTCTGGTTAAAATTGAACACCGGGAAACGAAAATTGGAGGCGTTCCTTACAGACAAGGTTACCTTAGTATTAATGATAAAAGTGTTGCATCCTGGGCCAGATAACTTTATTTCAATTACCAAAAATAAGCCGGCTTAACGCTGGCTTTTTTTATAGGCATTTCTATTGATATTAACTCAATAAAAGCCTATTCCATATCGCTTGAATATTCTCCTTTAGTAGCCAAGCCATTGAAAATTGCTCTTTTCATCAGCGCTTCTTGGGCAGTAGGTATATTTTCAGATCTTCCGGACCAGGCCTTTAAGGCAGGCGCCTGTAGGGCGCGGCCGTATGAAAAGGTAAGATTCCAGGGTGTGCCTTCGATCTGATTCATAGCATTAAGATGAGCTGTAGCTAGTTCATCACTCTGCCCTCCTGATAAAAATGCAATCCCCGGCACAGCTGCAGGAACAGTATTTAAAAAACAGTCCACAGTCATTTTAGCAACATCCTCAACGGTTGCTTGTTCTGAGCAATCATAACCAGACATCACCATATTTGGCTTTAACACCATACCTTCCAAACTCACACCTTGTGATGCCAATTCATAAAAAACAGTGTACAGTGTTTCTATAGTAAGTTGATAGCTTTCTTCAATAGTGTGATCGCCATCCATTAAAATTTCCGGTTCTACAATTGGAACTAATTCCTGTTCCTGGCATAGTGCAGCATAACGAGCTAAAGCATGGGCATTTGCTGAAATACAATAAGCAGTAGGAATATCCTCTCCAATGGTAATGACCGCACGCCATTTGGCAAAACGAGCACCAAGCTCATAATACTCTTTCAAACGATCCCGTAGACCATCAAGCCCATCAGTGATTTTTTCATTATCTGTATTGGCTAATTGTTTTGCACCTTTATCTACTTTGATGCCTGGGATAATTCCCAAGGCTGATAAATGATCCGGAAAAGGTATCGATCCATTTATAGTAGATTGGCGAATTGTTTCATCAAAGAGAATCACTCCACTTATGTGATTTTCAATACCCTCTGCTGTAAAAAGCATGTCACGGTAAGCGTTACGGTTTTTTGCCGTACTTTCCACATTTATACTTTCAAACCGCTTTGTACATGTTGGTGTACTTTCATCTGCAGCCAATATTCCTTTACCTTTTTGAACCATTGCCTGCGCTACATTTTCAATGCTTTTCATTTGTTTTCCTTTTTAGTTATTAATTAATCTCGCCTAACATTTCTTGGAACCAGCTCTGATCAGTATTAAATGGCTTACCGCCTTTAATTCTATCAAAATTAATTAAACTTAATTTATCATTATTATCTTCGTCAAGCCCGACCACGCCATTTTGTCCTGCAAGACCATATTCTGCAGCTAGAGTCGCAGACCTTTTAATTAATTTCAAATCCCTTGGATTAGAAGCAGCTGATCTCGCAAAGTATCCGCTCTTTTGAACAAGAACTTTCTGTGCTTCCAGTCTGTTAGAAAACTGTTTTGCGTACCATAATCCAGGATTAATCTCATCCAGTCTTACATGGCCAAAAGCATCCCGTGGAACTTCTTCGTTTTTTGCTTCCAGCTCATTAACAATTGTTTCAATTCCAGCCCCCTCACTAAGAAAAATATTCACACAATCTTTTTCGTCCATTTTTCGTTTTAACCTTTCCGATTCTGCTTGTAGGTCAATTGGCAATTCAGGAATATATACTGCATCTATATCCCAACGATCCATTGAGATAAGTAATTCAGGGTAAAATTCACGGTCCTGCAATCGGTTACGATAATCACGAGCTGTTGCAGCAGTAAGCCAACCACAATGACGTCCCATGACTTCATGAATAATTAATTGCCTAGAGCTGGTAGTATTTTCATTAGCAATATTTTCAAAAAACAGCGCGCCCTGTTCAGCAGCAGTAGCTGCGCCCAGCGACTGCGCGATGGGGACAATATCATTATCAACTGTCTTTGGCAACCCCACTACTGTTAAATCATAATTATTTGCAGATAAATGCTTTGCTAATTCAGCAGCCATGGTATTTGTGTCATCACCACCAATTGTGTGCAAAATATTAACGTGGTCTTTTTGTAACTGTTTTGCGGCCACTTCTAATGGAAAATCCCCTCTATTAACCAATCCTCTTTGAATGCAATCTTCAGTATTGGTAAGCTTTACTCGGCTGTTGCCTAGCGGGCTACCACCATATTTATAAAGAATATTTGCCCCCCTACTCGCATTAGCTGGAAATTCAATGAACCTACCTTTCAATAAACCTTGATAGCCATTTGAATAACCAATTAATTCAGATTCGGGTACAGTCTCAGCATAGCATTCAATAAGTGCTCCAATTGAAGCCGACAAACATGGCGCTATACCACCGGCAGTTAAAAATGCAATCCTCAATATTTATTGCTCAATAATAAATGGTGTCGAAATATATTAAATTTTTCTGACACTTTTTATTGCATTAATCGTTCTTTATTGAACTTTTTTCTTAAATTTCGAATGCGGTTATTTATAGATAATAATACTGTGAAAATAATATCAGATTTCTTTTTGTTTTCGACCTCATCCATAGCGTGGCTTCGGAACCATTACTTATATGCTTAATGGAAATTATAGACAGCAGGATTCAGTCGGCGACATTGGGGTTTTGACAGTTGGATCAGTCCATAATACCGTTAAAATATTATTGGTGATCTTTTTTCGAATAATAATTATAAAATGCACATAAAAAGATACAATCAGGGATATTAAAACATGAAAGTAGCATTATTTGGCGGGACTGGTTTTGTAGGAGCATATATTGCTGAAGAATTATTAAAAAATAATCATGACCCACATCTATTAGTACGTCCTGGTTCAGAGCATAAAGTTTTTCAACCTGACAAATGCAAAGTAAATATAGGAGATTTAAGAGATTTCGAAACAATTGAACTTATAGTAAAAGATTCCGATGCAGTGATATACAATATTGGAATTATTAGGCAATTTCCAAAAAAAGGGATCACGTTTGAAGCAATTCATTTTGAAGGCGCAAAACATTGTATTGACGTAGCAAAATATTTCGGCATAAAACGATTTATTCTAATGAGCGCTAATGAAGTGAAATATGATGGTACTGTTTACCAATCAACAAAATTTCTAGCAGATCAATACTTGAAAAATACAGGTCTGGACTGGACTATTTTTCGCCCTTCATTAATTTTTGGCAATCCAAAGGGCAGGCAAGAATTCTGTTCCCAGCTGCGAGATGATATGCTAAGCCTTCCCTTGCCTACCCCATTATTCTTTAAAGGTTTTAATCCTTGGAATGCGGGTCAATTTGCAATGTCACCTATCCATGTAAAGGATGTAGCGAGTGTCTTTGTTAAGGCATTAAATATGAAAAAAACAATCGGTAAGATATACGAATTGGGTGGTCCAGAATCCTATAATTGGATTCAATTAATAGATATTATATCTGCAGCTTCTGGAAAAAATAAATGGAAAATTCCTGCACCTGTAACGCCAATTAAACTAGCCGCAAGTATATTTGAGCGTTTTCCTTTTTTTCCAATCACAAAAGATCAGTTGACTATGCTATTAGAAGGCAATACCTGTGATTCAACTAGTTCATTCAAATTTTTTGAAATCGATCCCATTAGTTTTTCTACCGAAAATCTAGAGTATTTGGCACCCAAATAATTTTCAAATACTACTCAAATTATAGTAATTCATTTATAAAAAGATGTATAACCCCAATAAAAAATTAATTAAGTCAACCATGTTAATTATTATTGCTGGTTGGAACTTATATGCTCAAGACGGCAAGGTATCAGGATTCATTACCGATGAGGAAACTGGAGAAGCACTAATTGGTGCTAATGTGTTTATCGTTGAAACGGGGAATGGTATCTCAACCGACAATAATGGGTATTATGTTTTACAAAATATAAGTTCCGGAAGCTATACTCTTATGGTTTCATACATAGGGTACGCCACACTGCAAAAAGAAATAACTTTTGGAGCAGATGAATCTATTAAAATGAATTTGGAACTCGGGACTGAAGCTGTAGAAATAAATGAAGTGGATGTTTCGGCAGAGAAAATACAACGAAAATATAATATTCAACCCAGTCGTGTAAATTTATCGCCGCGTATTATAAAGGCAGCACCTGCCCTTGCAGAACCAGATATTTTTCGTACTATTCAAGCGCTACCTGGTGTGCTAACCAGCAATGAAGCAAGTACAGGTCTAGTTATCCGCGGTGGAAATACCGACCAAAATTTAATTCTTCTGGATGGTATTACAGTATATAACCCAACTCATTTTGGCGGAATTTTTTCCAATTTCCTTGTTGATGCAGTTAAGGAGGCGGAATTAATCAAAGGCGGATTTAATGCAGAATATGGTGGCCGTTTATCGGCAGTGCTGAACGTATTAAGCCGGGAAGGAAATCGAAATTATTTTCAGGGAAAAACAAGCATATCATTACTATCTGCCCAGACTACTCTGGAAGGACCTTTTTATAATGGCGCCTGGCTTTTATCAGCGCGTAGAACGTATTTTGATTATTTATTACCGAAAATATTACCTGCTGAAACAGCTGAAAAGATACCGCCTTACTATTTTTACGACCTGCAAGGTCATGTGTTTTCTGATCTAAACGAAAAAGACCGAATTTCGGTCAGTATTTATCGGGGTATTGATGATCTGATTTTTGATAATCTGGGTCTTACAGCAGATTGGGGCAACAATACCTATAGCCTTTCTTTTCGCCGAGTATTCAATGAAAAACTGGTTGGTAATTTCCTAACGGCTTCCAGTGAATTTTTTACCAATTTCAATTTAGGCGGTGCTGATGGCTTGAATAGTGAAAATAAAATACTGGACCAAACCTTATCAGCCAACTTTACATTTTTCCAATCTTCGGATTTAGAGTTGAGAACCGGTGCGCAAATCAAGCAACTTGATTTCAAGTATCTCAACACATTCTTGGAAGATACCTCTTTTTATATAGGTGAAAATCCTATAGAAGCAGGATTCTATACAAAATTGAAATGGAAGGGATTTTCTCGTTTCATAATTGAACCTGGTATAAGGTATAACTACTACAGTGTCTATTCCAGTACCCCATATATCGATCTTCGATTAGGTGCTAAATATCTACTGACTGATGATCGCTACATTAATATTGCACTTGGTAATTACCACCAATTCATTCAAACCGTTCAGGATGATTATAATCCAACTATTCTAGATAGTTGGCTTGCAGTTGATAATTCTATAGATCCTGCAAAAGCACAACAGGCCGTTATTGGTTATGAAGAGTACATTCGTGAAACATACAAAATTCAGGTTGAAGCATATTACAAAACCATTCAAAATATGCTCACCTTCGAAGAATTTCGTTCATCCACAGATGCAGAGGTATCGGATGAGAAAATTAGTGACACTTTTACACCAGCTGATGGATATGCATATGGTTTAGAACTATTTTTTCAGAAAAATATCGGAAATCTAACAGGTTGGATTGCTTATACTAATTCGGTCTCCCGAAAAATAATGAGTAGTCAGTTAACCGCTAAAGAAAAAGAATATTACACCAATTGGGACAGATCACATGTAATTAATATTTTAGGTAATTATATCCTAAATCCAAAATGGGAATTAAACTGGAAATGGACTTGGCAATCTGGCCAGGCTTTTACACCAATTCTAGGATATTACGTAGAAAAACTCCCTGGTGACCCTGGATCTACGTTCAGCACCATTCCCGGTGCACGAAATAGCGGTCGTTATCCTGTATATGACCGCTTGGACATTGGCCTTGTCAGACATGGAAAGTTCTTCGGGCGTGATATGGATTTATTTTTTCAAATCATAAATACATACAACAAGAAAAACATATTCACTTACATTTACAAATTAGGAAGTATCAGTAATGGAAAAGATGATGATGGTGATTGGGTCGAAAAAGAACATGATGCTAATGGGAATGGACAACCAGATGTGGGGGAAATCAATGTTGATGAAGAAGACGAGGGTCGCATACAGGAAGATCCATTGAGTCTATTTCCCATTATTCCAAGTGTGGGTTTCACCATATATTTTTAGCTATGAAGAAAATACTAATTATATTTGCATTCTTGATCCTTTCGTGCACAATCAATGATGATCAAGTTAAATATGAAGAGCAACTTGTACTATGGGCTAATCTGCGGGCAAACTTCCCTTTGATTGATACTGTATTTGTAGCTCGCTCAGCAAACCTGAATGAAAACGTTAGTTCAAAACAATTATGGATTGATGAAGCACAAGTCTATATCATTGGTGATACTATTAATTTACTGTTAAATCCAGTATTGAATTCACCAGGCAGGTATTTCACTAATTCAAACTATATTTTTCAGGGTGGTGGGACTTACGAAGTACGTGCAATACTTGGTACAGATACAATATCGGGAATAACTGTTATACCATACAAAATGGAAATCAGTCCCGTGCCGGAATCAATTTATACGTGCAAAGGTAATTCATATAGTGTTCCAGAGATAAATATCAATAATTATAATCCCGCTACGTGGCCACCTATTACTGGGTATGTGGATACATTAACTTTGCAACAAGGTAAATGTTTTACTGAAAGTTTCGCCAGTTATCCATTATTCAAGATCGATTTCAACGAGGAAGATTATGAAACCGTACGCATTATGACACTGGCAATTGATGCTGATTCTGTGAACTTGGAACCATATACGGATGAAAATAGTGACGGATTATGGAATGAGAATGAATATTATGATGATTGGAACCAAAATGGAATACGGGATAGCTGCTTTATCAACCTGATATATGATACAACTTACAAGGATATTTACGCACTATGGAAAGAACCATTCCCACGTGGATCAGGCCAGGAAACAGGATGGTTAAAAAATAGCCCCTATAGGTATAATCCCTGGCCTTGGAACGTAGAGACTGCTCCGGTAAGTATGACCTGGTTGTTTTTTGATTATTACGGGTTGCAACTTATAACATTCCAAGCAACTGATGACGCTACATTCAATTATTTTCAAGGACTACCTGAATTTAATCAATATGTAATGCCAAACTCGAATATAGTCAATGGCTATGGATTGGTTTCAAGTTCTGCATCCAGTTCATTTCTTATATACATTAAAAGAGATGAATCTGCAGACGATTAATCTGCCTCCTAAAAAATAACCTATAACTACAACTGACACGTGTCGGCAGTACTCTGGTTTTGAAATGCCGTTATAAAGTGTATTCTGAGGTTTTGATGGAACTCTAAATAGTTATTATCGTTTATAGTTATAATCAAAAAAATAACATGAAAGGAGTTTCTTATGGGAAACATTGATAAAAATTATACTGCAATAGTTATAACTACACTCACATTTTCTGTTTTAGCTCTTGCTGCTATTATTTATCAACATAGCTCTGCAGAGGTATCAGGACTCGAAACAGCCGTAGTTGAAGCGGTTTTTGAAAATGCACAAGAAACAGAACAGGGTGTGAGTGTATCAGTAAATGAAACTGGTGTGGAACTAGAATCGGATATTGAAAGCCTGGGTACTACAGAAATAGTAATATCATTCAAATCCGCCTTTTCCGCTGCTCGAAAACAGTACGGACCAGGTAAAACATTTGTCTATAAGAGCAAAGAATACAGCACATCATATGCAGAGGAACTGAATAATAACAGCGTCAATTTTTCTCAAGATCAAAAAGGATATTTCACTGCTGAAGAAAACCTTGCAGAAACATCTAGTACAATCATTACAGGCGTATTTTCTCATTCAGATAAAACAAACGATTGATTCAGTAAGGTGGCGCATTCATGCTGCACTTGCCAATAACCCAGGCCCGTCATCTGATGGGCTTGGGTTTATTTCAGCAGCAATAGCTTTTTTGTTTCTTTTATGCCAAAAGAAGACAGTCGAACAAAGTAAACACCGCTGGGTATAGAGTAGGGGATCCAGGGAATAGTATGCTGACCGGCTGAGTATTCATTATTCACCAAATTATCTACTACTCTACCTGTGATATCGATGACATCAATTTGTACATGGGCATTACGATTTAGTGAAAATTTGATATTTGTCACTGGATTAAATGGATTGGGATAGGGTGCATGAAGTTTAAAGTAAACAGGCATTATATCCTGGTCAACCTGCGCCACAGTTTCTCCGAAAAGCTGATCTTTAAATTCCCACGCTTCATGCAAGGGCCATTGGTCATCCATGTGGGGACTTTGGGTTCCGTTCAAACTTGTGAAAGCGCTTTGGCCTGGTGGGTTGATATTAAAATCGATTATATCTGCGCCAGTTAGTTCCAGTGCCTGCTGATAAGTGCCATGATCATTGATCGCATACGGTATATTCTTCACATCATCTAAGGTAACGCCATTCAACGATCCAATATAATTGCTTATAAGGTCATTACGATCGCACAATGAGATCCCATTTATCCAGGGACCGAGATCTCCGTTATTCCACCAAACGGCAGGTTTATTATTATAATTCGATAAGTAACCAAGCGCAGAATTACTTCCTTGGGGAAGATCCTCAAAGGCAATGAACCCGCCCCACTCTTCCGTACCATCTCCTTTGTGGGGTAAATATGGGTTTACACCGTCACTGCGATCCTGAAATAGGCCACCATGCCAATAGCCGATGTTTCCGTTCTGGTCCACAGCAATATAGTTAAAAGACATTGGAGCAAGTTGGATCGCATCCTCAAATTCTTCCAGGGTGGTTGCCTTCGATGCGTTAAGTAGATAATCTGCGCTCTCAACCTCTTTTTTCCAAAATGTCATCTTATAAGAATAGACCTGGTTGTTAGGCATGTATACACTAAACACCGGACCATGTATAGTCCGGTAATGTGTGAATATTTCATATCCTGTAATTGTATAGATAGTATCAGTAATCACTTCAAAATCTAGCCATTCACCATTATGCCAGTAACCATCATCATAATTAGGACTTTGCGTGGAATCGATATAAACATCCACATTATCACTGACACCGCTGGTATTGGTCCAGCCAAGATAATCTGAATGCCCAATAAGAACGCCTGGAAATCCAGGGATACTTAATCCACCAACATGGAACTCAGGACTTTGCAGTTCTACTTCCATCGTACGAGATGTTTCATTATAATTCGGTCCACCCATCTGTGGACAGCCAAGGATCATGGCATTACCATTGGCTGAACTTGTTGAACTTATTGCAGCTGCAAAACTGCCGAGTTTAAAAATCAATCCGTTTTCTTCAGCAAAATCTCTTATCGTCGCTCTATGATCTGCTACTTCCTGGGCAATATGATCGGGTATTATCATCCCGGAGTACGTCCAGTCCTGCTGCATTGCTCTACCTTCATTTACCAAGGTAGTTGTACAGGTGGTATCGTTCACTGGTAAGTTCTCATTGAACCAATTCCAGCCATTATCCTGCAATTCAGTCAAGCGTGTTAATTCCTGCCCGCCAAACATGCCGAATAACCTACAAAAATAAACTGCAAATGCCAGCGAATGGTGAACTTCCCAATGTTCAAATTCAATAAAAGCATAATCTATAGGTTTGTATTTGGAAGGATTGGCTATCATGGAATCAATATATGTATTCACGCCATCAGCATAGGCACTGATAAATTCTTGGACCTCGGTTTCTAGCTCAGTGAACATTTCGTCATATTCTAATTTTGTGTAACCTAACCGACGAATATCTTTATCCATATCCATTGTCAGATCACCAAACCATTCACTCAAGCGGCCTAATGAACCACGACGATTCAGATCCATCTGATATAACCGGTCCTGTGCTTCCGCAAATCCCTGGCCGAATGAAACCGCATTCTGGTTATCTGCAACAATATGGGGCACACCATAATCATCTCGATGGATGAATACGGTGGAACCATCAGGTGCTTGCAAAGTCATATCTTCAGCTCGCAGAAAGATAAGCAAATAGAAAATTAGATAACGATACTTCATATTTGATTTATTCTTTTCGCGCTTCACGCTCATTTTTTATACGCTGATTAATCTCGGCAATTTTTTCATTACCTTCATACCATGGTGGTACATTTTCATAATCAGGGATGCCATCATCGATCACCGCTCTGGAATTTGGGCTCTTTGGGTATTTACCCGTACTTACCGCACCTGCGCAAATAAAAATCAGATCGGAGTCATCAGCTGCTTTCAATGCCCGTTTACTTTCCGGAACCACATTAATAAAATCACCCTTTTTTAGTGAAATATCTTCACCATCTATATGAATAATACCCCGCCCGTTAATTACCATGTAGACTTCTTCCTGTTCTTCATGCTGATGCATTATGGTATACCCTTTACCCGCAGGCAAGCGTACAACGGAAAGCCCAAGAGCCTTTAAACTAAGATCTGACTTTAGGAAAGTTAGCCAATTAGGGAGAGCCTGAAGATCCAGGTGTTTCTTTGTAAAACCGGGCACTAAATAAAATATTTAGTTTAAGATTAGTCGGTCATCCACGAAAACAATATTCAGTTTTTGCAGCATTAACATGGATTTAGACTCTTTCTTTTTACGGATATATTCAGTAAATGGTTCTATGAGAAGATCGATTAGATAAATGTTTGGATTATCCACAAGTTCTTCAAATACGTCAATGTCCATGCGCCGTTGTTTTTTCAATTCTTCCCACAAATTATCATAATATTTCTCAAAACTTTTCAGTGCTGGTTTTGAATATAAGCCAAATCGGTCATAATAATTTATCAGCCACAATTCCTCTTCATTGGGATCATACATGTTATCTTCGATCATTTTTTTAACCAAAGTTTCGACTTTGTCTTTATTACCTTTATAGGGTGCACGCTTTGCCATAATATTTCTAAACTTAATTTCCTCTTCAGCTTTACATTTTATACAACTACATAAACTATCTAAGTAAAGATATTTGATCAAGTCTTTTATATACATTAAATCATAATTTTTTCTACCTTCAAGTAATGAAAAGAAATTTCTCAAAATTCGTCCCTGTAGTTTTAAATTGGCCTAAATGAATAATTCCAGCAATAATAAGATCATCTTAATTACAGGTTGTTCCAGTGGATTTGGTATGCTCACTGCCGCAAGGTTAGCTGCTGGAGGCCATACCATTTATGCAACTATGCGAAATTTGCAAAAACAGGATACCCTAAAGCTGGAATTGGAAAAACGCGAGACCAAGTGCCAAATATTGCACTTGGATGTTACAGACGATAAATCAATTAATAAGGTGATAGATACTATTGAAAAACAATCTCACCGCCTGGACGTATTAATCAATAATGCAGGTTATGGAATTGGTGGTTTCTTTGAAGACCTATCAGAAGATGAAATACGATCTCAATTTGAAACAAATTTTTTTGGTGTACAGAAAGTCACCCGTTCCGCCCTACCCCTTATGCGCACCACTGCTTCGAAATCGGGTAAAGATTTTTCTACCAAGATCATAAATATTTCCAGCGCCCAGGGGCTATCAACGCTGCCGGGGCTGGGCGCATACGGTGCATCAAAATTTGCGCTCGAAGGTTTCAGTGAGAGCTTGTACTTCGAGATCCAGCCTTTTGGTATTGAGGTCGTCATTCTTGAACCGGGCACATACCTCACAAAAGCAATTGATGAGAACAGTCACGAAGCAGGTACTGGGCTAGATACAGACAGTCCCTATGCAAAGTACGCTAAGAGATTAAAAGATTTACATAGCAATATCCTGATTACTAAAAAAGGTGTGGGCGATCCAGAAGACGTGGCAATAATGATCGAAGATATAATTAATCGGAAAAGAAATAAATTACGCTATCTAGCTGGAACGCAAGCTAAAATTCGAGTATGGATGAGATCAATTTTGCCTTTCCGTTGGTTTAGTAAAATTATCCTGAAATTGGTAATGGGTGTAAATAGATCAAATTAATAAAATATTTTTATACTAATTCAACTTCCTTTTCACTGTGCTGATCCAATCGTTGCACTGTTTCCGTTTAACCATCTTCCATCGATATCTGTGGCTCAAATCCATTCGCTCTAGTAATCGGTGCTTTCATTTCAACCTATTTGTGATTTATTAAGAATGATTTTCTCTTCCCTTATACCATTGTACAAGATCTAGGATACCTTCATCTAAACTGATTTTTGCCTCAAATCCAAAATCTTTTTTTGCCTTTTTTGGGCTACACAACCAATATCTTTGAAAAAAATAATCAGCCATTTCATCCAATCCTTGATTTGATAAACCTTTGAACGACCGGTAGCATTTGATTGCCAAAACCACAAATCTTAGTACAATCACATTTACCGGCAGCACAATTCCATTCAGATTTTGCGCTTGCAAATACTTTAAACCCATATTCCGCCAACTACAAATTTCATCAGTGGTAATAAAATATATGTCATTACTTGTTGCCTCACTTTCTACAGCCATCATTATAGCATTAATCGCATCACGGATATGAATCATCTGCAGGTACCTCTCCCCAGGTGATATGGATAGGAATATCTTATGTCGTGTCATCCGATATAATACATCAGCACCAGATAATGGATTATTCCCAGGTCCATAGATAGGAGAAATTCTAAGTATAGTAAATGGTATATCTGTCTGGTTTACCAAGAACTTCTCTGATTCTAGTTTTGATCGGCCGTAACTGTCAATCGGATTACAGGAATCATTTTCAGTTAGCATTTTGTTTTTTGAGCATGGCCCAGTAGCGGACTGACTGCTTAAAAAAATTAATCGCCTAAGGTTAGGATTCACCTTTTTTATTGCGTCTACCAAGTTTTTGGTACCATTAATATTGATATCCTGGTATAGTGCGTTGTTAAACACGCCTTTCACGGCTGCAAGATGGAAAACTAGATCTATATCTCTTACCGCTGGGTAAAGAGTGTCAATATGCTGAATATCACCATGTATTACTTCTACAGCCTTATTCCATTTATCTTTCTCATCCGGAAGCAATAATGCCTTGACGCTGAATTTTTTAATCAATAACTCAGCAATTAAGTTTTGGCCTACAAAGCCACTTGCACCTGTAACTAAAACTTTCAATTTATGTTATTTTTTATTTTGGTTGGATTTAGATAGGTATGCTATTTTTCTTTTTTTTCTTTAGAAGCATCAAATAATTTCTCTAGACCAGACGCCACATTGTTTAATAATTGGTCCAATTTATTTACAATATCTTCTCCGGCATCATCCATAAAGTGGCCTACTTTAGGAAAATCCTTATCAATATCCTTTTTAATATTTTTAAGCACAGGTTAAATATAAATAAAATAAATCAGTCGCATTTCAGGGCAAGTGTTAGGCCATCTCCAATTGGCACAAGGCTCAGATCGATTCGTTCATCCATGTGTAATTTATCATTGAGTATTCTTATAGAATTTGTATCGGTATCAATAATATTTTCATCCGCTATGGCCCCGCCCCATAGTACATTATCAATAGTAATGAGACCGCCAGGACGCACCAACTGCAAACAGAGTTCATAATAATGTTCGTAGTTGACCTTATCGGCATCAATAAAGGCAAAATCAAACGTATTAGCCAAACCATCATGACTAATTAACTCTGAAAGGGTGTCTTTGGCAGGGCCAATCCGTAGATCGATCTTTTCCCTAACACCTGCACTGACCCAAAATTTTTCGGCTACACTGGTGTATTGAGGATTCACATCACAGGCCACAATACGTCCGTCTTCAGGTAATGCAAGAGCAATAGCCAGCGAACTATATCCAGTAAATACACCCACTTCTATGGTATTCTTTGCCCCAATCAGTTTGACCAGCATTTGCATAAATTGGCCTTGCTCGGGAGCGATCTGCATGGCCCTTTCTTCCATATCATAGGTATGATCACGTAAATCCTTCAATATAGGATCTTCACGAAGAGAATGATCGCATAAGTACTGATAAATAGATTCTGTAATTTCTATAGTCCGGTTGCTCATTTTATTTCTTTTTTGGAAATATTTTTAGTTGATCTGGGAATTCATAAGTTATAGTAAATACAGGCACCGCCAATTATTGTCGTGAGCCTCTTTCCTTCTTGCGGTTCTATCCATAATTCGGCAAAGCCATAGTGTAAAAATAGTCTTGCTCCATATTTCTCGTTAAAGCCAAAGGAGACGCCCATTAAGACACCATAATCAATATTTAATTCTTCTACAGCAACCTTATTATTACCTCCAGATGAATATGATTCAACAGCACTTAAGGGAGCACCAACATTTATTCCGGATAGGATAGTAAATTTCCCAAACTTTAGCGGATAATAGGATTGAACATTTATATAACTAATACTCAAAGTAGTATCGATATCAGAATAACCATTTATGTAACCGCCCTTTAAATACCCAATAGCTGCAATCACTGGACCAATTTTTCTTTCAATGCCAAATGCCGGCGCTTTTAGATCCCCCGACCATACCTGCATTTCACTTTCTTCATGGAATACATTGGCCCGATTAAAACCGCCAACTATAGTGAGACCCAATTCTGCCTGAAGACAGGGTGCCAATAATAATACAACAATAAATATGTTTATAATTCTCATCTTCACTATGAATCAATAATTATATATTAATAATACCGATAAAATAATAATTTAACTTTATTTCTTTATTATTAGTCAAAAGGCTAAATTCAACGAAGGAGAAAATAATGAAACAAATACTACCACTATTATTCATCGGACTACTTTTTACAACAGGCTGTGAAAACTTCTTCGGGGCCGGAAACGATTCTGGGGACCCCTATGCCTATGATATGTTGATCAATGATCTCGACCAAGACCTTGGTTTTTCTGCCAGGCAAATGTCTGATAGTAAAGATAATTTACGCAATGGCGGTGATTATTACCCTGACAACGCATCTCTATGGCGATTAGCTTTATATCTGCAAGAGAATCTCACCGAGGAACAAAAGGAAAGATTGCTTTCACCACCTGATAATCTTGATCCGCAAGCGTTTTCAGAGGAGAATGATCATCATCACAAACGACTTCGCCACCATCAGCGCATGGATGAATATATCCGCTCCATTCTTACCGCTGACCAAGAATCAGAATATGATGAATTGATCGATTACAAGACAACGGTTATGGATGAACTCCTTACAGCATTAAGAGCTGATACAATGACAAAAGAGGAATTGCAATTAGAAATGATGGGTCTAATGGAATGGTTTAGAGCAGCTATGGATAAACTGCTTACGGATGATCAGAAAGCAATACTGGAGACGATGCATAAGGAAAAAGACGATCACTGGCGCAGAGGCAAAGGTGGTTTTGGCAAACATGCTGGCAATTTTGATAAGATTCGCCAGGAAATGTATGATGTTCTTGGGATGACCACAGAGCAAGTTCAAAACTTGGAATCATTAGATGAATCATTTAAAGAAGCATTGGAATCACTACATAATGATTTTGTGAATGGTATTATAAACCTTACACCGGAAGAGTATAGAACCAATGTGGTAGATATAACTGCTTCATTTCATGAAGAGAAACAGGCGGTATTCACTGCTAAACAATTGGAAATTATAGAAATCCACCGTGCTCTGGTTCGTCGCTTTATGCGGCATTCTCGCTGGGGAATGGGTAGATAGTACAAGAAATATAATATGGAAACATAAAGGGGCGCTTAAGCGCCCCTTTTTTATTTTTTCTTTCTCCTTAATTGCGGCTCATAATATTCCAGTGAATATGTTTTAATATGTTTTATTATAGCTTTTGACACATCATCAAATGATTCCTGAATCAACCAGTGACCAGCATATAATTCCATAAATTTGTAGGGGCCAGCCATGTATTGTTCACTCAGGATAACTGACTTTCTACCGATTGCCATATCCATATTACCCCATATTAGTAACGTTGGTACTTCTACATCACCAAAATTTATATGATCGCTGGGATTCCTACGCCTGCTGATATTGGCCCTGTACCAGTTCAATGCTGAGCGCAGGGCGCCCCTTTGGCGGAATACAGATAAATAGGCTTCTTTTTCCTCATTATCATGAACACGCCAGATATTTTTCAGATTATTATAGCCATTGAATGACAAATATAATTCAGGGAAGAAGGGCATATTAAAAAAGCGAATGTATTTACTTTTTCTTTGTTGATCAAAATCTGATCGATATGCTTCCTGGAATGCTTTCATATGAGGTATAGATAATGATGTCCAGCTATATAATCTTTCAGGTTGTTCAGCAATAAATGCCCAGCCAACGGAAGCTCCCCAATCGTGACCCACTAAGTGAAAGCGCTGCAAATTATATGCATTTGCGATAGCAAGAACATCACTGGAAGTATGTTTGAGTGAATATTCTTTGATAAAGGTTGGTCTGGCATTCTGACTATAGCCCCGCTGGTCAGGGGCAATTACACGATATCCTTTTTCTGCCAATACTTTCATCAGGTTAATCCACATATAGGATGTTTCTGGAAAACCATGTAGTAATATGATCGTTTCACCATCGTTCTCCATTCCAGCAATCCGGCAATTCAACGTGTATTCGCCGTTTTGCACTTCTGCAAACCACTCGTTATTGACAATTACTTCTTTAACGCTATTCTGGTTATTCATTGCAAACAGTATGGATAAACTGATGCTCAAATTTATGATTATTATTTTGGATGATTTTGGATGATTTTGGATTAGATCCAATAGCATGACCAAGTGTTTACGGAAACAAATGGCGATTCCTTGCTATCCAGCTATAAATAAATTCAGTAAAAATCCTAAAAATGGGTATACGTCTGTAAAAGGTAAACAAAAAAGAAGCTTTTTTTGTAGTATGAAACAATTGGAAAATTGCTTCGGCACCTTTAGAAACACGATTATTCCCATCAATATATTGTATGGATTTAAGACAGGCTGCTCGACTAACATATTCATAGTCTACTGGCAAATTCTGAAGGGGGATAAGCGTAATGAACTTACCGGCCATTGCTTTGAATTTACGGGCCCATTTAACACAAAATTCACATTCACCATCATAAATTAGCAACGGACGATTTTCGAGTTCGTTCATTATAAACCCAGTATTATTGATTAGGACTTCTGCTGAGAAAATTCAGTATACCCACCATCAAGGCTAAAAACAGATTTAAATCCATTATTTACAAAATATTCAGCAGCATCTTTACTATTAATACCACGATAACAATAGATCAGTAAAGGTGCTTTACGATCTGTAGAATCAAGAAAATCAATGATATTCTCATCTGAAAGGTTGATGGAATTAGGAATATTGCCAGCCTGAAATGATACCTTATCCCTAATATCAATAATTACCGTACCAGGATCATTCAGTAATTCCTGCGCTTTCTGTAAATGGATACATTTGTAATGTACTGGTTTATCAGTCATAGTAAATCATTAATTATTGGATAAATTTTGTTTCATTTAATTTACTAATAATTTCTTTACAAGTGCCTGCCACTCCTGATTTAGTGAAGCATCACAAAATGGTTTACGGGCTCTTTCATACCAATAGTTAGCATTCCATTTATCCCCTTCTTTTCTATGCAAATAGGCATGTACTTCTGCAGCGTTTTCAGAGTGTATTACCTGAGTTATCTCATGAGCTTTTTTCCAATTTCCAGAACCATCATACCATAGTGCTTCCAATAATTTTGTTAATCCTTTTGGTCTCTTATTCTTGAGTGATTTCTTGAATTGCAAGAGGTCCATTTTATTTCGCAACAATTCTGGAATTATATATACAAAAGATGGTCTTTTTGTTAGGATTAACTACGTATGTATACCAGTTCTTTATCATTGGATAGCTCATGATGGAATTCATAACCACTCTCATTAAAATCATGTAGTTCATTAACACTATTGACCTTGTTTTTAATCATGTACTTAGCCAACATACCTCTAGCTCGTTTGGCAAAAAAAGAAATTACTTTTGGTATCCCATTTTTCACATCCTTAAAGACAGGTTTCACAACAACCGTATCCAAAACCTGCAGGTCTACTGCTTTAAAATATTCATCTGAAGCACAATTAATAATGTACTTATTACCATGATCTTTTATTGCTTTTTGCAAGCCTTCAGCAATTTTACTACCCCAAAAATCATAAAGATTTTTTCCCGACTGATTATCCATTTTTGTACCCATTTCTAACCGGTAGGGTTGGATCAAGTCCAAGGGACGGAGTAAACCATAAAGACCGGATAAAATACGTAAATGATCTTGTGCATATTCGAACTCATCATCACTGAATGTATTTGCTTCAAGGCCTGTATATGTATCGCCGTTAAATGCCAGTGCAGCCTGTTTCGCATTATTTTCAGTAAATGGCAAATTCCAATCATTGAACCGCTGGACAGTCAAATTCGCGATATTTTCACTGACACCCATCAAATTCATGATCTCATCAAAGGAATAATCCTTGGCCTGTCTCACAAGAGTTTTTGCATTATCAAGGAAATCACATTCTGAGAATGCTTTTATAGGCGATGCTGACTCAAAGTTTAGTTTTTTTGCGGGAGATATAACTGCTATCATTTTTTTCCTTAATCGATTTTTATTATCTAGCTGAAAAATTACAACAAAATGATATATTTGTGACGCAGTGTTTATATAAACTGCATCGCAAATTAAATTACTTAATTAATATTTGATCCCAAGCTTATTATATATAAATGATAATAACCATGCTGGGCCAATAAGGAGAAATTGAATATCTTGAAAGAAGGATGGCTTTTTCCCCTCGATTTTATGTCCAATAAACTGACCTATCCAAGCTACCACAAAAGTTATTAGTGATATATTCCATAATGGTATTTGAAAATTTGTGGCTAAATAATAATTGCCAGCTAATAGAAAAAAACCAATAATGAACATACCAACAGCCATTAATAAGGATAGACGAAAATAATACAGTAGTATGAAAATCGTAATAACAATAGCCCAGTTTAACCGAAGATTATCACTAATATTAGGCATATATCCATGTGGTATGGACCACCACAAACCAATAACGCTGAACATTATAGCGGGGACACAAATCCAGTGAATCTTCTTGTTTACTGAATTTTGATGGCTTTCGCCATATTCATCCAGCCAATTTTGCATTGTCTTCATTTGGTAATTCCTCAGCTATTATAGTTCACTATTAGATCATTACGAAAATTTATTTAATCAGGACCATTTTATG
>Ga0208522_1000772_pt1 | contig 21578 bp, 14 predicted proteins | sample ETNtaG_25_FD_185763 | JGI IMG/M metagenome (GOLD analysis project Ga0208522, IMG submission 185763) | Marine microbial and viral communities from oxygen minimum zone, Eastern Pacific Ocean - ETNP201302SV86 (SPAdes) (version 2) | ecosystem: Environmental > Aquatic > Marine > Oceanic ... | reverse complement strand
TCAAACTCAATTAATGGAGCACAGAAGGGGATTCGAACCCCTGTAAAGTGGATTTGCAGTCCACCGCGTAACCGGGCTTTGCTATCTGTGCAGTGATTCGCCGATAAGCCCACGATATTCAAGTGTCACGGATGGAGCAACCCATCACCTTCAAGGCCAATTGGTTCCTGCAAAGGGTGTCCCTTAGGGGACACCTGGTGGGATTATGCCAAGGATTCCGGACCATTTGGAAAATCTTCGTGGCGGCTTCAAGGCCTTCCTCGCACCACCCCCAGAAGGCGTTGTGCGATTGACTGTGGGTGAGCCTGCATTCGATACACCCAGTGACATTTCAGATGCTGCAATCAATGCAATTCGTGATGGTGATACACACTATACTCGGGGTGAAGGTAGCGAGAGTCTGTGTGCGGCTTGGGCCTCACATTTGCGTGATCGATGGAATATTCCCGTCGAAGATGAAGGAATCGTCATCACTCCAGGGGCGAAACAAGGACTTCTCTATGCGATGATGGTGGCTGCAGAACCTGGAAATGAAGTTGTTCTGATGGCGCCGCCATGGCCAACCCACGTAGAGCAAATCGAATTGGTCGGTGCAACTCCTGTGTTCGTCGAATGTGAGCGACCGAGCTTCCACCCGAATCTAGGGGATATCACGGCAGCAATCACTTCGCGAACCAGCGCTATTCTCATCAACAGCCCCAACAATCCCACGGGTGCCGTTTACACTCCTGAGTTGATGCGAGGAATCGTAGAATTGGCTGTAGAGCATGATCTGTGGATTATCTCCGATGAGATTTACACCGAACTCATCTGGAATGATGCTGAACATCTCTCTCCCGCTTCAGTCGAAGGTGGCTTTGAGAGAACACTGACTGTGACTGGTCCAAGCAAAACCCATGCTATGACCGGATGGCGCGTGGGTGTTTTGGCCGCTCCAACCCATGTTGCAAAAGTTGTGGGGCGATTACAGGGCAACACCTGTTCACACATCCCTTCCTTCCTGATGCCTGCAGCAGAGGTTGCTGCAAAGAATTGGGGCGCTGTCGCTGAATTCCGGAGTGACTACGTGCGTCGTCGTGCATTGATGATTGAACTGATTGCGGAAATCCCTTCGATTAATGCGAGCAATCCAGAAGGCGCGTTCTACATGATGGTCGATGTGAGGGGCACGGGGATGGATGCGAGCACATTCGCCAGACGTGCGATGGATGAAGCGTTGGTTCAGGTTATTCCACTCGATTCATTGCCTGGTGGTGAAGGGTACGTTCGATTGTCGTACGCTGCTGAAGACCACATCATCGAAGAAGGTCTCAAGCGACTGTCCGATTGGCTTTCGAATCAGTAGAGTTGTGTGTATTCGGAGCACTGCTCCGCGATTCGGAGTAATTGATTGTACTTCGCTGTTCTATCACTTCGGGCTGGTGCGCCGGTTTTGATTTGGCCTGCGCGTGTACCGACAGCAAGGTCAGCAATTGTATCATCACTGGTTTCACCAGAGCGATGCGAAATCACCGTACCCATGCCATGCTCCCTTGCCATTTCGATACATTCGAGTGTCTCTGTTACAGTACCAATTTGATTGGGTTTGATGAGAATTGCATTTGCAGCACCCATCTCAATGCCTTGTGCGAATCGATCCATGTTGGTCACGAAGAGGTCGTCACCAACCACTTGGACCCTGTGGCCATCATTCTTGGTAAATCGTGCCCAACTGGCCCAATCATCTTCACCAAAGGCATCCTCAATTGATACGATGGGGTATTCATCAATCCATCCTGAATACAAATCGCCGAGCGCTTCACCATCAATCACACGACCGTCGATATGGTATCCATCTGCATGATGGAATTCTTGGGCGGCGACATCCAATGCTATCGACATTTGATCACCTGGTGAATATCCGGCTCGCTCAATGGCTTGTACAAGCAATGCAAGGCCTTCCTCATTCTTAGGAAGGTCCGGGGCAAAACCACCTTCATCTCCAACTCCCCCCAACAATCCTTTCTCTTTGAGGACGGATTTGAGGGAATGATAGGTTTCGACGCCTGCGCGGAGAGCCTCTGGGAAATGATCGAAGCCGTGAGGAATCACCATGAATTCTTGGACATCGACGTTCGATGCTGCATGCGCGCCACCGTTTAGGATATTCATCATAGGCACGGGTAAACTGCCACCTGATAGGCCTCCTAGATACCTCCACAGTGGCAATTGGTGTACATTTGAAGCCGCGTGTAGACAGGCCAAACTTGTGCCGAGAGTTGCATTTGCACCGAGATTTGCTTTGTTGCCGGTATCATCCATCTCAATCATGGTCTCATCGATAACCCGCTGATCGTCTACAGGTAATCCAACCAAGCCATCTTGGATTCTTTCGACGACGTTGGTAACTGCCCCCTCGACTCCTTTGCCCATCCATAGGCGCATGTCACCATCACGCAGTTCAACCGCTTCGTGGCTGCCGGTACTGGCCCCACTCGGAACGGCTGCGCGGCCACGTAGAGCGCCATCAACATAGCAATCTACCTCAACGGTTGGGTTCCCCCGACTATCGAGAATCATTCGGGCTTCAAGACCGGTGATGTATGATGACATTGGGTCCCTCTGGTTGGACCGGAGTGGCGGCAGATTGTCAATGTGACGCTGCTTATTCATTGAGCCATTTGAGCCAACGGGACACACTAGATTGGACATCTGGTACTTCTCGTTCTGAGCGGCACTTGACCTCCCAACCCAATTGCTCTTCACTAGGTGAGATGCTAAACAATTCAGCTCGCATTACCAAGCCATCCTCATTTTGCCCATTGTGTCTGAAATCATCTAGGAAGCAATGAATCAAATGTCGAGGATAATGTGCAATGTGTCCTTTCCTAGGCACGCAGAGAATAACGCTATTGTTGAGAAAAACTAGTGATGATCCAGAATCAGAATTGATCTCGTGACCTTTGATCTTACAACCATCGATTGCGGCTGCGACTTCTACGTTGTACCATTCGTGAAATTTATGTTCCAATGAAAGCGTAGAGACCGAATCAAGGAACGCTTGGAGTCTCTCGTTAGAGAAGCTCGTTTCAGTCGTCACGGGTACATCGAAACGCCGACTACCTATGAAGGGCTCGATTTGCTATGCTTCTATTTTCTTTCCTTATTAAGGCATAATTCCTTCCGTTTTATGGTAATATTACGGCTTTTTTGTTCGTATTACGGCCACAGTAGGGTTCATAACAGGGAATTGGGACGGCGCCGCAATGGCGAGCGTTGATGAGACAGATCGAGCAATTTTGACAGCACTTCGAGAGAACAGTCGGCAGCCCTATGTGGACCTTGCAAAGACGGTTGGTGTCTCTGAGAGAACCATCCGAACCCGTGTTCGTAGACTCGAAGAAGAAAGCATCATTCGCGGCTATACAATTCGTGAAACAGGCATTGGTTTAACGGCACTAATCCGAATGAAAGTCGGCCCTGGTGTGGAAATTGGCTCTCTTGCCGGAGAGTTCGCAAATTGGGCTGGTGTTGAATCAGTTTACGAGATTAGTGGGGAAGCTGATTTGGTCGCTGTCGTTCACGTTGATGATACTGTGAGTTTGCGCGAGTTGCTAGACCGAATGTGGTTGACTGCTCCTGCAGAGATTGCAAGTACGACTACTGAGCTTGTCCTCGAACAATACTGATGTATCTCACATCTTCCATTTTACTGAGCATCCGATGCTTTCTGTGCGGGTCACAGACGGGTCTTCATGGGTCAACAACGAATCGATAGCGTCCGATAATTCACTGGTGGTGGCCAGATTCGGATCTCTAGGAGAGTCGTCAAGGCGGCCCCGATAAGTGACGATGCCATTTCCATCAAGGAGGTAGAATTCCGGTGTGCGTTCTGCCCCCCATGCATTTGCTACCTCTTGAGATGCGTCGTGTAGATAGGGATAGGTCATCACGATACCGCGCTTCTGCATGTGTTCCCAGTTGTCTGAAGGATAGTTGTCTGGATCGTTGGAATTGATACCGACAAACCCCATACCTTCCTCGCGCGCGCGAGAAGCAATCGATTCTATTCTTGATTCATTACCGACGACGTATGGACAGTGATTGCAGGTGAATACCACAACACACCCGATATCCGTCACCACATCTGACAAACTACAGCGTTCTGGGCCATCGGAATTTGCATTGGGTAAATCAAACGCCAAACCCGCATCTCCGGGCTCAAGTCCTCCGCTCATGAGCGATGAGGGTTGGATACTCTGCTTGAACTTCACGTTCAGAGCGTACCGAATCCAAATTCAAAATCCGGGGTGTCTTCGTCAGGTGCACCTTCGTCGTCATCTTCATCGTCGTTCTCGAAAGGAATCTCAACTGATTCGTCTTCAGTGGACTCTTCTACAGCGGCCTCAACGGATCCGGATGTGGTCAGGACCTCTGCCTTCTTCTGCCTAGATTGGCCGTCAATCGCATCTTGGATTCTGCGTCGTGCCACCCGATTTTCAGGTTCAACATTGAGCACATTTCTCCATGCCGATTCTGCATCATCCCAATCCTCATTCTCATGGTGGATTGCAGCGATTCTCAATAGTGCGTTCATGTGATGGCGATTGAGTTTTGAAGCGGTCTCAAAGTCTGAGAGTGCGCCGTCAAATTGGCCAAACGCGACATAGAGAAGGCCACGCTGATACCAACCTTCGGCGGAGTCCCCGTCTAGGCGGATGGCTTCGTTCAACGGCTGTTCTGCTTCGGTGAGGCGCTCCTGTGCAACAAGGGATGCGCCGAGTTGAATCAATGCATGTGGGTTCTTCCCTCGTCGAGACAGGACGTCTCGGAAGTTCGATTCTGCTTCTTCCCATTCACCCAATGACAACATAATCTCTCCACGGCGAAGACGGGCAAGATCGAGTTCAGGGTGTGCTTCCAAGAGGAATTGGACATCGTCTAGGGCAGCGTGATGATCTTGATCAATCATCAGCGTCGTGCAGCGATTCAATCGTGCGCGTACGTGGTTTGGATCCTCCAACAATACGCTGTCAAAGAGTCGCTTGGCCTCAATCAAATCACCCCGTCTTGCTGCGACGACTCCTTTGACGTAATCGATAACCAGAGAGTCTCTTTCTAACACATGTGCTTCTGCAATCAAGCGAGAAGCAGCCTCAACATCGTTTCCATCGAGAGCGAGCAATGCCTCTTCCGCTGCAATTAATGGCTCATCGGGCAGAAGTCTTCGTGCGCGCGCTAGAGAAATCTGAGCTTCTGAATAATCTTTGAGCATCCTCTGAATACGGGCTTTTCCTAGCCATCCGACACCACTTTCACGGTCAACCCCCAAAGCGGCCTCAAACGCCAAATCTGCTTCTGAAAGTAATTCTCGGTCACGATCTCCTGTGCCATCTCGGTAACGATCCGCTTCGGCCAGAATCAAACGGCCCTTCTGTAGATGTAATGCAGGTCCCTCCCAAGCACCTGCTGGGGCTTCGGCCAGAATCTCAAACGCGGCCTCGGGATTTCCCGCCTGATGTTGGAGAAGGACTAGTTGCGCGCGAATTTCTGCATTGGCAGGTTCCTTTTCGAGGGCTTCGGACAACGAGGAGTGTGCTTCTTCAGAGCGTCCCAACTGTTCAAGCAGTTCTGCTTTGAGCAAATCTTGTGCCTCACCCAGAGCGACCGCGTGGACTACCGCCTTCAAGGCCTCTTCAAGGCGGCCGGGTTCGTTCTTCAACAACCGAGCGCGTACGGTCCAAGCGGGACCTGATTGACGATCAAGTGCAATGGCTTCGTCTATTGCCGTGATTCCCAAACCCCGCTCATTTCGTGCAAGATGGAGTTCGGCCTTACGCAACCAATCATCGTGATTGGGATCGCTTGCGAGTGCTTCTTCGATGGAAGACAATGCTACATCTGTATCTCCTGCTCTGGCAGCCAAACTAGCCATCATTGACTTGTCTTCTGCGGTTTCAACTCCCAGTGCCTCAAGGCGACGAAGGTCTTTTTCTGCACCCGCATCACCAGATTTAGTCAATAGGCGAGCGTGTTCACGCAACAGTGTTGGTTCATCTGGAGTGATGTCCAACAAACCTTCGAGATGCTGTCTCAGTTTCTCATCCTCACCAGATTCACGGGTGAGGCGGCACAGGCTACGAAGGGTTGCTGCCTGACCGGGGGCAATTGATGAGGCTGCGGTGTAACAAGCAGTGGCCCATTCTCGGTCGCCGGCAAGGAAAGAAATCTCTCCAAGGCGTCGGGCTTCAATCTCAGTCAACGTCAGGTCGTCGACGGTGAGTTCGAGTTGATCAAGAGTCTGTAGAACGCGAGTGAGTAGCGTCAGTAGGCCTGGGTCTGCTGGAATGGTATTCTCAAGATCGCCGTCCCCTTCACGGGTGGCAAGTAGTCCCTTGACTGCAGATAGGGTTGTAGTTGCGGCAGCTCGTGCTTCACCGGATTCCCCTGCACCTGCCAATGTGGATTGAAGACGATCGATGGTGCGGTGGGCATCGATAATTCCCGCCAACCCCGGATGGGCTCTTTGAAGTGCTAATGCACTATCTGCAAGTTCCTCTGTTCGAGCGTTCAGACTTGCTAGTACGTGGCTGGTTTCGGCGTGCGCAGTTTCCAAATCCTCGCGTAATCTTCGAATGCCAACTTCTGCTTGTACGAGCCACCAAATTACCGCACTTGTGGCCGCGGCGAAGAACAGCGTTAATCCAATTGTTACTGGGTCCATCGTACGGAGCGGACTTGCGCACCTTTTGAGTGGTTCGCACCCCTTAAGGGGTGATGTGGTGTTTTTGTGAGGCGTTTTCAACCGCCGTTATGCCGGAGGTTGAATAGCCGTAAGCCACCTCGATGCGCTGAGGCGGCCTTGTGGTAGATGGTGGGGGGCAATTCAAAACTCGCGTTGCAGCGTTACGCGAACGCGGTTTCGATGTTGAACATCCCACTGGAGATATGGCCAGTGAGCAAATGTTGCGACTAGAGGAACAAGCTGATTACGCCGCGAAAATTCGAACGAAGGTTCTCGACCTACCGGAACATCGTGATGCGGAGCGTCAGAAATTCTTGTCACAACTTGCAAATCCAATGGAGGCAGCGGCAGTTGAAATCGAACTAAGCGGCCTGTTGAGGCGGCATCGGCCCTGGGTAATCATCGCTGATCGTTCTAGGGTGAGATGGTCGGATGAGGGGCGGTCCGTCGAATTAACACATATTCTAGAGCGATTGGATGCAATTGATGATGGGATTGTATTGGGCTCACCTCGAATTCTATCGATGATTGAGGAAGCCAGTCCTATCCGAGATATTGAGCCCGTGCTTGCAGAAATTGAACGACGGCAAGAGCGGCGATTCGGGGCATTACAAGGGATGATTGACATGCTCAGCCAACGAGGCTGGGAAGTGAGTGGTATTCAAACAGGCACGATTCATGATCAATTTACTGAAGCGGAAAGAATTCATTCATTGGATAGTCAATTGACTCAATGTCAACGCCAAATAGAGAATGAAATTCGACCTTTTGGACATAACATCGCTGAACTCCTTTGGGGTGCCGTTTCATTGGCACAGAAAGAAGCGAGTGAAGATGCGATGAACCAAGTAAAATCCGAAGTTCAGGGTGCTGCTGAGGACCTCGCACGGCGTCTTGTCCAAGTTGAGGGGCGCATTGCAACGTGGCAATCTGAGGGATTTGAAGTTCCTGCGAAACTCCCCCTGCTTGCTGGTGAAATGATTGCGTGGGAATCAAAACTTCCTAAAATTGCCGAGCAGATTGAATCGACCCATGGAATCTGGTCTCGGATGGAAACGCATCTTGAACAATGGCCAGAGTATCGCAAATTAGCAGAACGTACCCGCGGACACCTAGATGCAATACAAGCACTAGATGTGCTTCTACAGGGTTTGACGGCCAAAACCGAGGGGGCACATGCGGCCTGTACGTCAAGATTAGCGACATGGTCTTCACATGGAATCGATACCTCTCCTTGGTCTGCGTTGGTTGACAATGAGCCTCGCGCAATTCTCGAGGAATTGGATGCGCATCAGCCTTTCATCAACATCGTAATTCGTCTGATTGAGGGTTTACAGGCACTCGATACATCTGTCAGTGGTGCACCTGAAGTCGAGGATTGGTTGCTACAATTGCGTAGTGCTTCGGCTGGAATGGGGGTTGTTGAAATTGCACAAGATTGGTTGGATTTAGCAACCAAACGCTCTGCAAGACATCGTGAATACCTTGACCAGGCGCGATTGGAAGTTGCAACACTGTGGCCCGGAGAACTTGATTCTAAAACACTGGATTTAGCGTTGTATGAAGAAACTGTGTCCAACTTGGAAAGTGGATATGATTTACCATCATCACTTAATGTGCCCAAGAAGGCAGTTGAGGTTGATGAGCGGTTGGAGCAGGTGATGAGGGGACTTCAGGCTGAACTCGATGAATGGCGACACCTTGGATGGTCTGTGGAAGGATTACAGGAATTACTCGCACAAGATCCGATTCGACTTGGATTGGATCTCCCTGAAATCCGGCTGGCTATGGACTCGCATGATGCGCGATTGGCACGATTGGAACCATTGCCTTGGGCGCTGGATGTTGAGTTGGCGGAGCGTGTCCTCTCAGATTTGATGCGGCCAGAAAGATTGGTAGCATTGGATGCTGAATATCAGGAATTATTGCTCACATTATCAAATGCAGAAGGAGAGAGTGATGCCGAATTTGAATTCAAACCTTTCAGATCACAGATGCCGATGGCAAGAATCGAAGAAAAACGGGCAGTTCTCGTCCCTATCGTCGAAGAAGTTGTTGAGAACGTTGAAGAAGAAATCGCTGATGTAGATGTGAAGTCTGCAGTTGAAGAGGTTGTTGAGGACGTCAAAGATGAGATTGAGGAAGTCGTGATTCAGAATGAAATCCGACAAGGCGTTCGAGACCTGTTCGGCCTTGGTGATGAAGACCCATCACTCGATGTACTCCTGATGCCTCCATTGGATGTACGTGTGCAACGTCTGGCTCGCATTGCGATTATACTTGAACGTGGCAATTCAGGTCCTCATCGTGCTTTGCAGGCCCGTCTTCCCGGGATTGCGAAGAAGTTAGAGAATTGGACCACTGAACGACTGTCAAGAAGACATTCATCGAGTGGGGAAGGGCTATTGAAGGATGCAAAAGCACTAGGGGAACGATTGGCTGATATTCCAGGACCCGGAGCTGCAATGCCATTGGAAATGGATGGATTCAAACTTCCAGATACGCAGGACTTAGAGGGTTTAACGGCCGCAATCAAGCGCCTTGAGAAATCGGTCATGCTTCCAAGTGCAATGATGCAAATGCCCGAGCCGGTTGAATCCTAATCGTCGCCGAGATCTGTGAGGATATTCTGCTTTTCACCTTCAGTGAGTGATTCGTCTCGTGGAGCCGCTTGCATCGGAATCTCCGGGGCCGGAGTGATGACCTCTGTTGGCATGCCCATGTCTGGCGCCATCGAGATGGGTGGCAATGGGTTTGTTGCGCCGGCCGGAGGAGGCATCGGTGCCGGGGGTGGTGCGGTTGGTGCAGGGAGAGGGGCTGCTGCTGGTGCAAGTGGTGGTGCCGCTGGTGCAGGGAGAGGGGCTGCTGCTGGAGCCGGAGGCGGGTTCATCACAGGAGGAACAGGTGCGGGGAGTGGTGCCGCTGGAGCCGGTGCGGCAGCTACTGGTGGAGGGGCTGCTGGAGCCACGGCTGGAGTGGTGGCTGGGGGAATTGCGGCCGCCTGTTGTGCTTGCATTTGAGCCTGGGACATCGCTTGTGCCTGAGCCATTGCTGCCTGTTGTGCTTGCATTTCTGCTTGTGCCTGAGCCATTGCTGCCTGTTGTGCTTGCATTTCTGCTTGTGCCTGTGCCATTGCCTGAGCCTCGAGTTGTGCTGCTTGCTGGGCTGCTGCAGCTTCCTCTGCGGCTTTGCGTGCTTCTTCCAATTCTGCCTCGATTGAATCGGCAACTGCATTGAGGGCGGTTGGGTCGATCTGTTCACCACGGAGTGTATCACGCATGGCAGAATCAATGAGGTCCATGCTGGTGTTAGTCAAGACTCGATTGGAGCCCATACGGTAGATGAGGGTTCGATGTTTACCAGTGTTGGTTTCGAATGTAATTAGTTCGGGGTCAGCGAATTGCATCATGGAGAAGATGGTGCCAACTGCGAATAGCAAGATGAACCAATTTGTATAGAAAATCAAGGAGATATCATCGTAGGCCATGTATGTGAGTACGAGGCCGGCAATCGCCATCACATTCCATAGGTATCGTGTATTGTCAAGCCAATCGAACCGCTCATGGGTGAAGCCGAGAAGGGCGTCGAGACGTGTCATGAACAAATCCTCACTGTGTGTTCCATCATCACCTCTGGTTGCTCTGGTTAGCCGGAATAAGTGACCATCCTCGACAATCGAGAGGGTTTGGTTTCCTAGTGCGGTCTCTCGTAGGACGAATTCGCGGGCCTCTGAATCTGGGGCGAGTGAGCGTGCGCCAAGTCCAGGGGCTCTTCCGCTGCTCCCTGGTGTCGATGTGTTTCCGATGACGCTCGGCGCAGAAGTTCCGGCATACATGGAATATCCACCTGCACCAGCGGCTAGGGCGATGCTGACAATCGTCATCCATGCACTGGATCCCAAACTTGGGTCAGAACCTTCCGGGGGTTCTGGCATCATCAAGTACCAAGCAACAACGCCGATTAGAGTGAGTCCTGCGCCGCCGAATGGGTAGAATTGTGAGAAGGGTAGTGTTGTTCCACGTGTTCCTAAGAATGTAGCAACTAGTGAAGCGATTAGGGCAATAATTCCTATTGAAATGAAGAGCATGCCTGTAAATCCAGCGCTTGCCATGTCGCCGGTTGTTCCACACATTTCTTCGATTGCTGAGGAATTTAGTTCAAGGTCGGAGGCAAGTGAGGTACAGTTGTCATATGTATCCGATAAGTCAGCGGCTACGGTGGTACATTCACCATTCGTACAAACTGTTGCAGACATATCATCTAGGCCAACGTTTGATTCAGTAGTTACTGTTAACTCCCCAAGACTAGGGATTTCAGTGGTGGTGGATGTCTCTTCAACGCTCCAAGCATCGCCCATCACACCGAGGGATGCAAGAAGCAATGCTGCTAGAACCAAGCCTGTGTGCACCATCATGGTACGGTCGGGTCCACTGCTAGCCAATGGGGCTGTAGGCACCGCTACGGGTGCTGGTTGAATTGCTGGCGCTGGGGCTATCTGCTCAGGCTGCATACCACACCGGAATGTGGAGGGGGTTATCATTGGCACCCCGTAGGGGTGAGCCTCATTCGAGGTCGCTCATTGCGTAGGTAACGACGGTGTCGGAACCTGCTGTACCTGATGCGCTACCGAGCACACTTGGGATTGCTCCCAATTCTGCGATCTCAATCATACGTGCGCTAATCTTGGCGTTGACAATCAAGCACTGAGCACCTTCAATCTCCTCAGCATATGCAGCGAGTTTGCTCGCACCGATGGGTTCGGATGGAGAACCGTCTTCGAGAATCAATAGTGCATGATTCTTCTTCAGTTCGCCCATGTGTGAAGACCATTCACGGATGTCATCAGGGACATCTCGTGAGCCATTACTCGCAGCAGATTTGCTAGGAGTGGCTCCCTTGTCATCTGCTTTGAGTTGGGCCTTAATGCGGGCCATGGCTTTGGTTGCTGTTTCTTTCTGATTCAGACACTTGGTCACGACCTTGCCTTCAAGGTGCTCGACTTCGCGAGATTCTGGGGCGATTGCTACGTGTGTGAGGGACTTGCCCAATGCTCCGGACAATTCCATCAGCAGCAACTTGCCGCCACGATCTCCGTCACAGAACGCTGTGACGTTGTTCTTGGTCTTCGCGAGTTCAACAAGTTCATCCTTGACGTTGGCACCCATGGTTGCAATTGCATTCTTGATGCCAAACTTCAACAGATTTCGCACATCATTGCGGCCTTCTACAATGATGAGCGCTTCGCTCGCCTTTGCATTGGGTCCGCAAGTCATGCCTGCAATGTCGGTCTCGGTGCCCAGCGTGAGAACGCTGCGAACCTCATCCAAGATGCTCTTGCTGTCGTTTGTTCCTTCGTTCACAATGCTCAGGAGCAAGTCCTTCGCACGGCCAATGACTGTGTCACGTTTGACGCTGTGAATATTTTCGATTCTGGCTACTTTTATTGTTGCCTTACATGGTCCAATTCGCTCAATGGTCTCAAGGGCGGCACCGATAACGGCTGTTGATACCTGGTCCAGACTGCTGGGTAGCAGAATTTCGCCGGATACTTTGCCCTTGTTCGAGTTGAGATCTACATCCACGTGGCCAATTCGGCCAGTTCGCTGCAACTTGCGCAGCTGGAGTTCCTCGCCGAGCAGACCTTCGGTTTGACCGAAGATTGCGCCGACAACGTCCTTTCTCTGGATGGTCCCTTCCGCCTTGATTGTAGCATGAATCATGTACTTGGCTTTCTGATCACTCATTTTGTTCACTTCCTATTTTTTTTCTTTGCTTTCGCAGGTTTTCCTGAGCGCTCAACCGTCCCTTTCGGGGGGGTTTTCATCGCGCGTATTCACGGGAAAGGGCACGAAGCCCTGGGAACGTGACAGGGGATACCTGTGAACTGGCCGACCAACCCCTCCTTCATGAAGGCATTGGATGAAAAAATGGGCAAAATAAGCGTTGTAATCGAGGGCGAACCGCTATGAAGAGGGGGTGTGTCTCCCGATTCGTGCCCTCCGAAGTGATTACCGACATCAGTACCTTCCAAGGTGTTGTTTCCATCGTCCTGAAAGACGGGGAAATCACCAGAGAAGAGAAGAGATTGGTCATCAAATTGGCCAGTTTACTCGGTTTGGAAGAAGATGTGCCCAAGCGTGTATATGATGCGATTGTAGCAGGTGAAAAATTGGCAGGTGGATCTGAAATCAGCAATGAAGAGCGTCTCAGGGTATATGCCGGGATGTTCCAAACTGCATATCTCAACGCCAGTATCAGTGAGGACGAATATCTAGTCGTCGCATATCTTCGATATTTATTCGATATCTCAGAGGAAGAAAACGAATTAGTGATGAATGGAATTCATGATGCATTGGAAGAGCACGTCGAAAAGAACGTATTCCAAGTCGTCGAGAAGGGATTCGATCAAGCGAAAGATGTCGTCGATGGTCTGTTTAATCGTATTCGTTCAATTTTGCCCGAAGGGGGGCCAAAGGGTGACGAAGAGTGACCCATTGGATGATTGGTTATCCTCTCAGCCAGCGAAAATCCATCTTCGTTCCAAACGCCTGATGAATGTCATTCGCGAAGCGTATCCCATTGGAGTACCTGCGTTTATTGTCAAATCACAGACAGATCGCTTGGGTTCATCGGGAAGGTATGCATTCCATCTTGGGACCCCTGATGATACTCTCAGGAGAATCTGTTCTTGGTTGCTGACCCATGGCCAACCGGATGTTTTGTCGCAGTTAATCCATGACTTATGGGAACGCAATGGGCGTGAAGATGTGGCTCTTGCTGCGCTGCTGCTGGCCAATTTGCCCAATCAAGGAGATGTGTGGGTTCGATTGGCTGATTTGATAGGTTCAAGTTCGACCGCGGAGGCGCTTCTGCTCTCGATTGAAGAGTGTCTGCGAGCGCAACACGAAGTCCCTAGTGAGGAACAGTTGCTGGAATGGTGTTCAGGAAGTGCTGCACATGCACATCTGGCGTTGCTCATCCATCATGCCAACTGGGTTCGAACTGGGCGGCCTGCACTGTCATCCCCACTGAGAGAGGGTTTTGCCGCGATTCCATATCCTGACGGAGATTCTCTGTTGGGTCGTGTTCGTGACCAGATGCTAGATTCCTAAGCGAAGACTGAAGGTTTGTCCGCGTTGCGTGGGCTGTATGGTCGAGCGATTCCTAGAAGCGGATGATCCTGTTCTTGAGCAGGTCCTCAAGTGGACCGTTGAGAGGGATGCAGCGGATATTCGACAATTGTTGGAGTGGTTGCCCAATGCCGCCAATCGTCGTGACCAACGGGCTCTATTGACTCGAGCGCAGTCCCTGATGGCTGAACTTGAGAGTGCAATGAATGAGCTCAAGCAACTCGAATAGGTGGTGGCATGTACCCTGCTCTGATTCTCGCAGGTGGGGCCTCAAAACGAATGGGGAAGAACAAGGCGACAATGATTGTCGAGGGGGACCCGATGATTGTTCGAGTAGCCCATGCACTGAGAGATGCTGGTTGTGGCTTGATTCTCGTTGCAGTGCGAGACGGTCACCAACGTCAGGAAATTATGGGGGCTTTGAGACATCTGACAGATGTAGAATACATCCTAGATAATGACCTTGAACGGAGTGCTAAATCTGGGTTGCGGTCTGCGTTACGGATATGTTCTGACAGAGGGCTTGAGCGCATCCAACTGGCACCGTGTGATATGCCCTGGATTGACTCACGGGTGTTTGAACGGTTGCAAGGTGGTTCGAGAGCAGTGATTATGCCGAGGGGTGAACATCTGCAGCCATTGCTCTCACTGGTAGATGTCGAAGTGGCTCTTGGTGCACTGAATCGCGCGTCCATCCGCGCCTCGCTGAAGAACACATTGCGAACGGTCCCCAATCAGATAATTGATTTCGCTGACAACTACTGCTTCCGCAATGTCAATACCCCATCCGATTTGGGCCAATGAAGGTCCCTGTTTATTCCCCATCGTTATACGATGGGGTCTCTTCGGTGACGATATGCCGGCTAGGGGAGAGAGGTACGGACGAATCCTAGCGATAGCCATGATTTGTGCCTTCTTGACGCCGACTATTTTCCTATTTCCAAGCGTTTCTGCCGAGGGTGAATCGACGCTCTATGTGGATGCTGCAAACTGTCCAAACGCCGGCAATGGGACCAACTCAAATCCCTATTGCTCAATCAATGATGCAGTCATGGCATCATCTTCTGGTGACACGATTGAGGTAGCGAATGGGACGTATGTTATGACGTCATCAATCGAGATCAATCACCCACTGGCTGTGACTGGTGCTCAGGATGGAAACAGTGCACTGCAAAGGACTTCGGGGGATTCCTCTGAGAGCGTCATCGATTTTCGTGGATCGAACAATAAAATCCTCATTATGAGCAGCGATGTGTCTATTTCTGGTTTTGATATCCATGGCGATGAAGATACGAGATGCGGAATTTATGTTGCCGGTGGTTCAAACAATATCTCCAACATAGAAATTTCAGATAATCTGATTCATGGGATGGCAAAGAAGATCGATTCGATTCGTGCTACTTCTTGGGGAATTCTAACCGATGCGGTAGAGAATGGTCAGATTCTCCATACAATCGAGGATTTGCACATTCATGGAAATCATATCTACGATATTGGTGGATACAATGATTCGATTGGACTTGGCATTTCAATTCATGAGGTGGTCTCTTCTGAAGTCGATGGAGGTGCGCTGATTGAGAATAATCGGTTTTCCAACATCAACGATGGTAAATGGGCAGGGGCGGCTGGAATTGATGTTCCAGGAATGGCGGTCTTCACCCACGAGCAAACCTCGATGTATCCAGGTGATTACCTCAGTGGTATTTCCCTACGAGACAATGAATATGCTAACGTCACAGTTGGAGCAGCTCTACAAATCTCAAATGCGGCTGTTTTCGATGAACACAGTGGTGATTTCGAAAATGTGGATGTTTTCCTGATTAACGTGGGGCATACAACTTCTGTGAACGAGTCGAATCTAGCACCATTTGCAAAGAGTGTTGGAAAAAATACCTCCATCCAACCTCCAATCAATGTTGGTGAATCTACCGCTTACTTTGCTAGCCCTTCGTTGGCTGTGCGAAATACGTTGCTTGGATCAGAAATGGAGGGGCATAGTATCACATTGTCAGATGGGACGTTTGACGAAACATTGGTCATTCAACCCACAACAATGCAAGGAAATATGCTGATTACTAGAGTGCAAGATAGTAATCCTACATTCACGGGTGGTCTGCTTCTGCAGAGTAATTACATGATGAATAACATCACAATCGAAGGTATCACTCTCCAAGGGGAAGGAGCAACGGATGTTGCAATGAGCGTAGAGGCGTCGGCTGGAATCTCTGATTTGACGATTCGGGAGATGACCATGGATGGAAGTAACGCCAATGGAAATCAGCGCTCAGGAATTATCGCCTCGGGTCTTGCAGGGGTGATTCTCATCGAAGGTAATCATTTCAACGACCTTGATGGCGCCTATGCATTCACTTCTACCCCAGATGGTTTGGACCCCGGTGCAGGTCAAATTTCTGCTTTGCAATTCAGCGACAACACCATCATCGATTCTGAGAGTTCAGTCAATATTGCACCATCTTCAGGAATTATCCCTCAAGTGGAGGTGTCTGGTAATTCATTCACCAACAGCGGTTTGAACTCAACCAGCAATGACAATAGTCCAATGATTACGGTCAAAGATGTCAGTACCCTGTACATTGGGGAAAACGTACTACAGAATATCCATTCAGCACAGGGAATTTATGTTGAAGATGTCCGATATATTACGGTGGATGATAACAACCTGTCTGGAATGGATGCGGCGATTATCATCGAAGAGAGTATGCCAAATACACTCCAGCAAGTCACTTTTCAGGGAAACTCGTTCACCCAAATCGACTCTGCTGCCATTGAAGTTCCGTCGGTGACTGGGGCATCCATTCAAGTCAACCAAAATTGGTTTGGAACCGGAAATGAAAGCGAGATTTACGCCCTCATTCAGGGTGATGCTGAAATTGGAGAACAATGGAATTCTTGGCCAGGTATCGATTCAGATAATGATGGATGGTCGGATGAGTTCGATCTCTGCCCGGGTCACAATGATGCTGTTGATGTAGATTCAGATGGAATCCCTGATGGATGTGATTCGCTCCTTGACAACGATGGAGATACTATCGCAAACTGGCTAGACAATTGTCCGTCGATTGCCAATGCCGACCAGGCAAACCATGATGGAGACCTCCACGGAGATATCTGTGATGATAATGATGACAATGATCAGCGTATCGACGAATTAGACAGTTGTCCGCTGGGTGACCTCGGTTGGGCTCCAACAAATTTCAACGACTACGATAACGATGGCTGTTATGACATGAATGAAGACTTGGACGATGACGGAGATGGTGTCGATGATGTCGATGATTTGTGTGCAACAGGGATGTATTGGGGGTGGACCTCAAATGCAACCAATGACCTTGATGGTGATGGATGTAAAGATTCTCTAGAAGATTCTGACGATGATGGAGATGGAATCGATGACGGGGACGATAATTGTCCTTTGGGTGATACTGGATGGATTTCGGATGGATTCACCGATTCTGATGGTGACGGGTGTCGAGATGTGAGTGAAGATTCCGACGATGATGGAGATGGAATAGAGGACTCATTGGACGATTGCCCCCTAGTGGCTGTCAACAACGTCTCGGACAGTAATCACGATGGTTGTATAGATGCGATTGTCGAACCATCCACACCTTTCCTCGAGAGGTTTCTACAAGGTGATCCAATCACAATGGTGTTTGTACTCATACCCTTGCTTGTCCTTTTCATGGTTGGCTTCATTGTCTATGTTAGACAAGGACGGGGCGAAGTTGAACAAAAACTCCGAGATATGATTGAATCTGCGGAAACTCCTATCCAACTGGGTAAAGTTTCCACCCGGGCGTCCGATTTGTATTTGGCAAAAATCATTACTTCACTACAACATGATGTAATTCAGGGGGAAATCAATTCTCGTCGTGAAGGGTTTGACGAGGGAGTTGTTGATGCATCGGATCATGTTGAGAAAGAATTGTCACGGGTGTTTTTGAAAGCGGTTGCTCTGGGCCTCACTACAAATGAAGCTGTTACTCGAATGGAGCGAAATGTGGCAAAGGGTCGATTCGAACCAGAGCATTATCTAGAGATGTGGACAAAACGCATCGAAGAATCAGATTTGAGTGCGGCTGTTGATGAGGTGATTGAAGGGGACCCCAAGAAGGATGATCCTGAATTCACGCTAAGCACACCCTCTGGTTGGCCTACTTCCAAATCATCCAAGCCAGCATCCAAACCATCCATGTCTTCCCTCAATCGAATGAAGAAGGCGGAATTGGTCGCCCTCGCTAAGGAGCAAGGGGTGTCCCATAGTGGGACAAAGGCCCAGATCATCGATGCTATCCGCGAAGAAGAAGAGTGATTCACTCTACATTCAATCGAATAGGTCATCGTCCCCTATATTGGACTCTTTCTTGGCATCTCGTACCTTCTTGTAAATCTCCCACTCTTCGTCGGAAATCACACCGTCTCCATCAAGGTCCATGGAGTCGAATAGTGCGTCGCCTCCATCGGCTACCCAAATCGAATCATGTTGTCTGCTGCGTCGCATGAAGGCTAGAGTGATTAGAAGAACTAACAACAAGAAGACACCAGTTATTCCGAGTGTCGTAGAGGATACCACTTTCTGGTTGTCACCATCTGATTGAACTGCACAACCTCGATTGTCAATAACCTTGGAGTTCAATGGCGTATCTGGACACTCGTCGTCATCGTTGAAGATTCCGTCGCCGTCATCATCCTCTGGCCTCCATTCTACAACATCTGGATCTTCAGCACAGCCATCGGTGGTGATTGCTTCACCCGCTGGAGTAGTGGGACATGCATCCAAATCATTGGTAATTCCGTCGCCATCCGAATCCAACTGATAGGCGGCGCACCCATTCAGATTGACTGGTTGGTCACCTGTTGTGCCTGGGCAAGCGTCTATGATATCGACAATCGAATCTAGATCTGAATCTGAAAGTCCTGCTTGGCAACCGAGTGTGTCAACTTCAACACTTGTTGGTGTGTTTAGACACTGGTCTACTGAATCAATGACACCATCGCTATCTGAATCGCGTTGTGTTGAACCACAACCAGTTGTATCAACTGTAGAGATATCATATCCTGGTGTATCTGGGCACTGGTCCAAATCATCAGTAATACCATCACCATCGGTATCTTTCTGTGTCAGGCCACAGCCTCCGTAGTCGACAACATCGCCTATGGGCGTCTGCGGGCAATTATCGAAGATGTCAGCTACGCCATCCTCGTCAATATCGTCTGTAACAAGATCGCCGGGTGCGCAACCAACCAAATTGGTCTGGTTCCACAATTCTGGCGGTGTTGTGTCGCAAACGTCGACTTCGTCGTTGACTTCGTCGCCGTCACTGTCCTTCTCTGCTGCTGCGCAGCCGTCTATGTCAACAGTAGCACCCAAGGGGGACTCTGGGCATATGTCCGCGTTGTCGTAGACGCCATCACCATCAGAATCAACTTGTGATTCGCCGCAACCAAATTCGTCTACAGATTCACCCGTGGGGGTGTTGGGACAGGCATCGACGTTGTCTTTGTAGCCGTCACCATCAGTATCTCGCTCCGATGGACCACAGCCATCCGGATTGACATAGAATCGCTCAGCAAATGGTGTTGTTAAGCACAAATCGACGTTTTCGAGAATCGTATCTCGATCTGTATCATCGATACACCCATCTGGACTTGAAACAGTGGTGCTTTCCCCAGTGTACAAGTCGTACTCTGGAGCAGCGTGCTGATTTGGGCAGCCATCATCTGGGTCGTAAAATGAATCGTTGTCTCGATTGTCAATACAACCATCCGATTCTGGAGTTGATGTACCGTTTCCATGGTAGTCATCGTGGCCTAGAGCGTTTTCAGATGGACAATCATCATCCCATATTGGAACTTGGTCGCCATCATCATCAGCTTCGAGTACATTGATAATTACCCATCCATCGGTGGGAGAGGACGTGCCGCCGATATCATCGGTTGCGGAAAACCAAAGCACTTGGATACCTACCGGTAATTGATCAGTTACAATCGAAGGTGAGTTGGGGAACATATCTGAATAAGTCAGACCGTTCATGTGCTCACTATACCACGTATAGTCGGCAATTGGTCGCTCACTTGTTACATCGATACTGAGGTTAACTGGACGTCCCTTGTATATCTCAGTAGGAGACCTTGAAAGGTTGAGATGCTCGCTCTCCATATTGATGAGTCCCACTTCTGGACGATCCCAAATTGAGTAATTGAATGAAGCAGAATCACAGCCCCGGCCGTTACAAGCATAGATATTCAGTTCAACGAAATCCGTGTTTTCAGTGGTGGGTGCACCCGAAATCATACCATTTGAATTGTTGAAGGTCAAGCCGGGAGCCAAGACTGCGTTGTCGCGTCCTGCAATTAATCCAAAGACGCCGTCGGGAGTTCCGTAACTGCTGATATAGCCTCGTGCAAGTTGCTCCTGGTTATTGTTCCCCCAGCAATTCAGGGCTTTGTTATCTGCAACCATTACACACATACCGTTGGTCGAGGAACCGCCCGAAGAAAGCGAGGTTACATCTTGGCCATAGCCGTCTAATTCCCACCAATCATTCGTAGTATCCTCTATCATGCCGGGTAAGTAATGAAGGCCGATGCAGTACACTGTAGAATTGCTAAACAAAACGCAAGTTTGAGTATGATCTGTCTCTACATGGATCGGAATTGAACCTGATGATGCGGACTCATAGATTGGGGAATTGTAAGCACCCGTAGTCAGCGGAATACTGGCAGTTGTTCCTATGCGAGTTTGCTGCTGGCTGTTTTGCCCCCAACACCAAAGTTGTGTATTTGATGTGTCATCATCTGTACCAATAGCGCATACGTGATTAGATCCTAGATCGATACTTGAAACAGATACATTGTATGTACCGAAATCAACTTGCACCGGAGTGTTTTGTTGAGTGGTGTTCTCAATGCCAAGTTGGTAGTTACCATTGTACCCCCAACACCACATTGAGCCTGTGTCCGCCAAGGCACAAGCATTGTGTGTTCCCACATCAACTGCAGTGAAATTCACTCCTGCTGGTGTAGCGACCTTTGTGGGCCGGTGCCTATCGGTAGTATCTCCATTGCCCAATTGGGCCCATTGGTTCTCGCCCCAACAATACACATCTGAATCAGCAATAGCGCATGCTGAATCTATGTTCCAAGCCAAATCGGTGACTGTGGGTTCAGTCCAATTGACAACCGGTGTCGGCAATGGCCACTTTAGTGCATCAATGAATACTCGATCAAAGCCATTGTAGGTACCACCATCATGATGGAACTTGATTGTTAAGGTGTGGTCACCTGCAGCGACATATGTATTCAATGAGCGCCAGTCATCATAGTAACTAGCGTGGTGATAGTTAGTTTCGACGTGAATTTGAACTCCATCGAGATACACATACATGTAATCATAACTGTAGTATGTTGACCACATATAGCAGAAACTCAGCATACCAGTGCCTGTTGTGATATTCATGGTGACGATTGAATCTTCATTGTGCACAATTGTGTGGGCCGCCTGAGAATCCCAACCTGAAACTTGGTTGCTAGATGCAGAACCCAACACATAATCACCGTGCAAAGTTCTCAGGCTTGAGTGTACACTGGTGTTTGTGTAGGACCAATTTCCATCACTTGTTGAGGGGTTACCATTTGGCTCGACAAGATACTCTTCCCATGCGACTGCAGATGTGTTCTCAAATGATTCAAAGCCGTATCCT
>Ga0208522_1000770_pt1 | contig 21614 bp, 20 predicted proteins | sample ETNtaG_25_FD_185763 | JGI IMG/M metagenome (GOLD analysis project Ga0208522, IMG submission 185763) | Marine microbial and viral communities from oxygen minimum zone, Eastern Pacific Ocean - ETNP201302SV86 (SPAdes) (version 2) | ecosystem: Environmental > Aquatic > Marine > Oceanic ... | reverse complement strand
GAGCCGAATCGGCGGCCAGCGCCGCACCCCCGTAGGCCGCGTCCACATGGAACCAGGCTTCGTGCTCCGCAGCGGCTTCGGCCACCTCGTCGAGCGCGTCGACCACGCCCAGGTTGGTGGTGCCGGCCGTGGCAACCACGGCAAACACCTCGGTGTCCTCCGGCCTTGCCGCTATGGCAGCGCGCACCGCATCTCCCCGGAGGCGACGGTCGTCGTCGGTGGCCGCCAGTAGGACGTCAACGTCCATGACCCTCGCGGCTGAGTCGATCGAGGAGTGGGCACCGTCGGAGGCCACAACCGACCACCTGGCCGGGCGACCCGACCCGGTCGCCTCTCGGCGACGTATCGCCTGGTCACGGCCCGCTATGAGTGCCGACAGGTTTCCCATGGTCCCCCCGGAGGCGAAGCAGCCTCCGGCGTCCTCCGGAAGACCCACCAGGTCGGCGACCCATCGGAGGGCCTGGTTCTCGGCGTACACGGTGCCTGCCGCCTCCAACCAGGAGGCGGCGCACATCGCAGATGCCCCGACAACCAGGTCGAACAGGACCGAGGCATTCGTGGGAGCGCCCGGGACGAAGGACAGGAACCGAGGATGATCGCTCGACAGGCAGGCCGGTGCCAGGTGGTCGGCAAAGGCTGTGAGTACCGTCTCCCCTCCGAGGCCCTCCTCGGTGATGGTCTGCCCGACCGCCTCCCAGAGTTCCTGATGGGATCGAGGACCGTCCAGGGGCGGGTCCGTCCTCACCCGATCGAGGGAATAGTGGAAGATGGCCGAGGCCAAGTCTTCGGTCGACTCGTCGAACTTGTGCATTTCCACCCCGGACGACCATGGCCTCCCGTCTCCGGTCGGCTTGGTCATCGGATGGTGAACGGGTTGGCCATCGGTTCGGTTGACGTGTTGATCCAGACCGTCTTGGTGGTCGTGAACTCGTGGATGGCATCCATGCCGGCCTCGCGTCCTGAACCACTGTTGCCGAACCCGCCGAACGGGGCGATAGGAGAGACAGCCCGGTAGGTGTTGACCCAGATGATGCCGGACCGGATGGCCTTCGATACCCGGTGCACCCGTGACACATCAGGGGTGAAGATGCCTGCTCCTAGACCAAACTCTGTGTCGTTGGCCATGGCTACCGCTTCGTCCTCGGTGTCGAACCGGAGAACCGACATGACAGGACCGAATAGCTCGACTCGGGTGCTACGGATGTTCTGGTCGGGGCAGCTCAAGACCGTGGGGCGGTAATACCAACCGGCGTCCAGCCCTTCGGGGCGGCAGCCGCCTGTGTGCAGCGTCGCCCCCTGGGCGGTCGACTCGGCCACTACGTCTTCGATCCGGTCCCTTTGGGCCACGGTGGCCAGCGGTCCCATCTGTGTCTCGTCAGCGAGCGGGTCACCGATGCGGATCTGCTCGGCGCGTCGGACGACCTCGGCCACGAATTCGTCGTGGATCCCCGACTGCACAAACACCCGGGAGCCGGCCACACAACTCTGTCCGGATGCTCCGAAGTTGCCGGCCACCGCTCCGTTGACAGCGCTCTCGAAGTCGGCGTCGTCGAACACGAGGATCGGAGACTTTCCACCGAGTTCCAAGGTCACCGGCGCCAGGTTGTGGACGGTGTTGGCCACCACGTGGCGGGCCGTCTCGACTCCACCGGTGAACGCCACCTTGTCGACCATCGGATGGCTGGTCAGCGCACGCCCGCACGGCTCACCGAAGCCGGTGATGAGGTTCACTACGCCGGGCGGGAACCCCACCTTGTCGATCACCCGGGCGAACGCCAGCAGCGGTGCCGGAGCGATCTCCGAAGCCTTGATGACGACCGTGTTCCCTGCAGCCAGCGCTGGTCCGACCTTGGTGGCCGTCAGGAACATCTCGGCGTTCCACGGTACGACGGCGGCCACCACGCCCACCGGTTCCCTCATCGTGAACACGTGGAGGTCGGGCTTGTCGATGGGAAGGGTGTCGCCCTGGATCTTGTCGGCCAGGCCGGCGAAGTACCGGTAGTAGTCGGCTACGTATGCCGACTGGGCCCTCGTCTCGGCGGCCAGCTTTCCGCTGTCGGTGGTCTCAATGCCGCCCAGATAATGAGCCGCTTCGGCCATCAGGTCAGCCAGGCGGTACAGCAGGCGTCCCCGCTGGGTGGCCGTCATGGCCGACCAGTCGCCCTCGGTCAGGGCACGCTTCGCGGCGCGCACGGCACGGTCCACGTCGTATTCAGTGGCGCCTGGAGCCGTGGCCCACACCTCTCCGGTGGCCGGGTTCACCGAGTCGAAGCGGTTGCCGTCCGAGGCCTCACAGAACTCGCCATCGATGTAGAGCTGGTACTCGTTCATTGGTGTATCCCCCCGGAGGGTGGTCAGGGTTGGTTAGGGCGGTCGAGGAACTCGAGGAGAGCGGCCGACCAACTTTCGGGTGCTTCGATCGGCGGGAGGTGACCGAGGCCGGAAAGTACCCGCGATTGGCCGTCGATGACGGCCAATGCGATGGCCCGACTCATGGCCGGGGTGGACCCCGTGTCCCGTTCGCCGGTCAGAGCCAGCGTCGGTGCGGTGATACGAGCTGCTCCCGCTGGCATCGCAGGATCACCCTCCACGAACAGCCCGTAGGCCTTCAGGTAACCGTCGAGGTCGGTGGTCCGGATCCGCTCGTCGACCGCGGCCGCCCGCTCAGGATGCTCGACCTGCCAGTCGATGGTGAACCACCGTGCAATGGCCAAATCGGCCACCGGACCCATGCCCTCAGCCGCCGTGAGAGCAAGCCTGGCTCGCGGGCCCTCGATCTGGTCAGCGGTCCTGTTGAACACGGCGTTCATGGCAACCAATCGACCGATGGCCTGGGGGTGACGGGCCCCGACGGCTAGGGCCACCATGGCACCTAGGGACAATCCGGCGAGATCGGGTGTCCTCCCGGCCGTGTCCTCGATGGTGGTGGCTGCCAGGACGCCGAGGCACTGACTGACGAAGTCGTCAATCGAACGTGGTCCGGTCGGGTCGTCCGAATGCCCGTGTCCGAAGAGGTCGTAGCGGATGACCAGTCGGTCAACGGCTAGTACATCGACCACGAGATCCCACAGGTGGAGGTCCAGCCCCACGCCGTGCACGAGAACAAGTGGCGGGTAGACGGCCCCGGCAGTGCCCGTCGGCCCGTCCGACCGGAGGTTGGTGCCGTCGACGACATGATTCACCACTGGCTGACCTGACGGGTTTTCATCGCCCCGGCGTAACAAACGCCGATGCAGGGACAGGACAGAGAGATGAAGAACAGACAGACCACAGCAGTCATCTACCTACGGAAGTCATCAGTCGACGAGCGTAGTGGCGGCAAGGGAAGCATCTTCGAGCAGGAACACGAGTGCCTCGACGCAGCGGAGCGGGAGGGGCTCACCATTGTCAAGGCCTCGAAGCTCAGGAGAGGCAGGGCATCAACGGTCTTGGTGGCGACCATGTCGGCTGGCCATGGTTCCCCACCCAACCGGGAGGGCAGGGCAATGACGATTGTCCATGATTGCCGGCATGTGACAGGGTGTTCGGCGGCCACAGGATGGTCCGGGCCGGCGCGCTAACGATCCGAGGAGGGTCAAATGCCCCACTATTTGATTCAAGGTAGTTACACAGCCGAGGGCACCAAGGGCCTCCTGGCAGAAGGAGGGTCCTCCCGACTCGCCCAAGCGACCGCATTGCTGGAATCTGTCGGAGGGACCGTCGAATGCATCTACTTCTCCTACGGCACTGACGACATTGTCGGGGTTTGTGAGGTGCCGGATACTTCCTCGGCGGCAGCGGTGAGCCTCGCTGTCTCCTCCACCGGAATGGTCAACGTCTGCCTCACGCCTCTGATAACTCCTGGGGAACTCGATGCTGCGGCGGAGATCGCGGCAGGTCTCGCCTATCGTCCACCGGGCAGTTAATCCAGGGCTAGGCGGTCTTGGTGGCGGGAACCTCGACAGGTGCCGGCTAGTGGTCGAGCCGGGAGGATCTTCCGCCGGTCGTAGACCGACCGGTCACCCCTGGCTGACCCGACGAGTTTTCACCTCGGGTAACAACTCGTTCGGTCATCCCTCGGTCAACCCCATCTCCTCCATATCGGTGTAACGGTTCCCGATGCGATGGTGGGGTCGCCCCCCGGTCGATGCACCGATGGCCACCAGGATCTCGTCGGGAGCCGGCGCATCAGCCACGTGCATCTCGAGCGTCAGGTAGTGCGATCTCCAACCGGCGTCGACCTTGTGCATCATCGGGATGGACAGGGTGGCGCCGGGGCCGCCCCGGGTGTTGGTGAAGGACAGATACGCCGTACCCCCCACGGCATCCCGGAACACGTTGCCGAATCGTAGGGTGTGGATGAACGCCGAAGCGTGCTCGACCTCGCCGGACGTACCGACCATGGCTGCCTTTCCGTAGGCCTCCACGGTGTCGCCACCGCCGCACATTTCGACCAGTCGAGGTACGAGGATCGAACCGAGGACCGGGGCCAGGTCCATGATCGCCGGCCGGAGGTCTTCGACAAAGCCCTGACCTGCCCACGGGTTGGCAATCACCGCGGCCACGCCGTGCATGACCAATGGCGGGCTTGCCGGTCGCCCACCCTCGACGTGGACTTCCTCCGTCTGGGTGACGAGCTTGCGCATTTCCAGGGTCATCGGCTCGGAGGTCAACGGGGGCTCCCAGGCTTGATGTATGCCGTGCGGGTACGGGTGAAGAACTCATGGGCGGTATCGCCCTGTTCACGCGCCGCGTGGCCCGAGGAGTTCTTGTCACCGCCGAATGGGGCATGGATCTCCGAACCGGTGGTCGGCCCGTTGATCTTCACGATGCCCGCCCGTATCTCGTTGATGGCCCGGTCCATCTTCCAAAGGTCGTTGGTGAACACCGACGCCGACAAGCCGAACTCGGTGTCGTTTGCTAGGGCGAACGCCTCGTCCTCGTCGTCGACCCGCAGCACCGTGCTGACTGGGCCGAACACCTCCTCGCGAGTAATGGTCAGGTTGGTTCCGCCCACGAACAGGGTTGGCGCCTGAAAACACGGACCGTCGGGCACGCCTTCGGTCACCGCGACCGTCTCGGCACCTTCGGCCTTCGCCTGTTCGATCGCCTCGCTGACCTCCGCTCGGGCCGTCATCGACACCAGCGGGCCGATGGCCGTCGCCGCATCTTGGCCGTCACCAACCCTCAGGGAACCCACTGCGGCGGCCATCCTGTCGACCAACTCACCATGGATGTTGCCGACTGCGATGATCCGCCGGGTAGCGGTGCACTTCTGTCCGGTGGCCCCCATGGCGCCCCCGACCACGGCGGTGACCGCCATGTCGAGATCCGCGTCGGGGAACACGATGCACGGGTTGTGGCCACCCAGTTCAAGTTGGACCCGACCGTTGCGGGCGGTCACCACGTCACGGATGCCGTGGCCGACGCCCACCGAACCGGTGAAGGTAACGCCGTCGACGCGTTCGTCGGCCACCAACGCCCCTCCCATGGAGCCCGGACCGAGCACCAGATTCAAGACGCCGGGCGGCACGCCGGCATCGTGGAACACCGCGGCGACGGCCACGGCGGTCAGTGGCGTGTTGCTGGCCGGCTTCCATACCACCGGGTTGCCGGTCACCAGTGCCGGAGCGATCTTCCAGACCGGAATCAGGATGGGGAAGTTCCAGGGGGTGATGACGCCGACCACCCCCAGTGGGGACCTCACGGTGCGGATGGTCTCCCCTCGGGTGCCGCTGGGAAAGATCCGCTCAGTCGACGTCTTGGCCAGCCCAGCCTGATAGCGGCACGTCTCAGCGGACAGGACCGCCTCGCCACGGGCCTCCGGGAGGGTCTTTCCCTCCTCAAGGGTTGCCACCAACGCCAGGTCGTCGGCCCGCTCGTCGAACAGCACGGCAGCGCGTTCCAGGATCCTCGCCCGGGCACCGAAGCCGAGGGCTGTCCACGTTGCCTGGGCATCGACCGCCGAGGTGACAGCATCGGCCGCCGTCGAGGCATCGCCGAGGGGGTATTCGCCCACTGGTTGGTCGGGCCGTGCGGGGTTGTCGCTAACCGCTGTGCCGCCTGGAGCATGTGTGCTCCAATCGCCGCCGATCAGGTGAGCGCCGTTCGGAACCGCGCTGGGAGAAGCGTCGCTGCTGGTCATGGCCGGAAGCGTACATACCCCGTCCGGACCTAAGGACGGACGGGCCGGAGCGGAGGCCGATAGGTTCACCGGGTCCGCCACGGCGGTCCGCGGGTGTAGTTCAACGGTTAGAACCTCAGTTTTCCAAACTGAAGATGAGGGTTCGATTCCCTCCACCCGCTCGCTTCCTCAGGCCCGAGATGCAGCCCGTTCAGTGCCTCCTCAGGGCCTGGCCTGCCGCCAGCCAGTTCCGTGCCCCCACTGTCATCACTCGATTCTTCCAGCAACCAGCTCGACCCGCTCGTCCCGTAGCCTCGTGTCGTGCTGATCGCCCAGATATCGGACTGCCACATTCGGGACCACGAGGGTTGGTTTGGCCGGCTCGTCGACACCACCGAGACACTCGGCCTGGTGGTCGAACACCTGTTGGCCCTCGAACCTGCACCCGATGTGATCCTGGCCACCGGTGACCTGACCGATGACGGTACGCCAGCCCAGTACACCATCCTCCGTGATGTGTTGGCTCCCATCGCCGAACGGATCGTCCCGCTCCCCGGCAATCACGACGAGGGTCCTGTCTTCCGTCTGGCCTTCGCCGACCTGCTTCCGGCTGACACGGCCGTCGACCACTGCAGTTACGTGGTCGACCGGCACCCGGTACGTCTCGTCGGGTTGGACACGAGCCTGCCCGGTCGCCACGACGGCCTATTCGACGCCGACCGAGAAGCCTGGCTTGAAGAGGCGCTGTCGGCCGATGATCGACCCACCCTCGTGTTCACCCACTTCCCGCCGTTCGATACGGGACTGGCGTTCATGGACCAGGCCGGCGTCTCCAATGCCGATCGCCTCCGTGCCACCATCGAGCGTCACCCGCACGTTCGCCTCCTGGTGACTGGGCACCTCCACCGACCCATCCAGACGAACATCGGGTCGACCCTCGTCTCGACCTGCCCGTCCACCGGAAACCAGATCAACCTCGACCTGCATCCTGACCGGGCAGCGGCCATTGACGAACCGCCGGCTTTCCAACTCCACCGGTGGGACGGTGAACGCTTCGTCACCCACACGGGAACGGTCCGCGATCCCACCGTGGTCCGGACCGTCGACCTCGGGCGGCACGCGGCGGAGGTCCGTCGTCGACACGAGGCCGGGGAACCGTTCACCAAGTAGTTCAGGAAGTTGTAGCGGTGCCGCCCTGGCGATCGAGGAACCGGTAGACGTCGAGCAGGTCGATGCCCGGGAACGGCGAGAATTCCCTGGATGAAGAAGGTAGGGCCGTCAACACGAAACTGCGTTCCGAGGCCGATGGCCAGGCCACGCCATCCCAACGCCGCAGCAGACCGGGTTCGGCCTGGTCGTCCTCGCCGGTCGCGTTGATCCGCCGCAGCGTGTCACCTCCCCGGAAGAAACCGGCTTCGGTCGCCCGGCACCCGAGGGTCACCGCGTACGGGGTTCGTTCGGTGGCGTTCTCCACGTAGGTCACGCACCAGTATTCGCCGGAGTCGATGGCCGTGTGCTGGTAGTGCAGGAGGTCTGAACCGTCCCACGCCTGGCGGGCTCCCCACTGTCGGCCCAGGCGGGCCCCTTCCAGGCCACCGTCGGGATCTGCGGGAAAACGCAACCCGTCGTTCTCGTAGGCCTTGGTGATCGTCCCCTCGGGATCGGTTCGGATGAAGTGCACCGACAGGCCCAGATGTCGGGTAGCCAGGTTGGTGAACCGGTGGGCCGCCATCTCATAGGAGACGTAATAACGCTCCTTGAGGTCCTCGATGGAGAGGTCGTGGCCGTCCTTTGCTCCGGATAGGAAAGCCACGGCCGCCTGTTCGGGGATGAGCGTGGCGGCCGCGTAATAGTTCGACTCGATCCGCTGCCGTAGGTACCCCTCGAAGTCGGTGGTTTCGGCGTGTTCAAGCGCGAAATGGCCCAATGTCTGGAGGACCACCGATCGGGCGGCCCGAACGCTGAGGTCATCGCGTTGCGGGATGTAGATGACCCGGCGACGGGTGTCGGTGACTGAACGGGCGGTTCGGGGCATCCCCTTGACCCGTTCGACAATGAAGCCGTGGTGAGCCGCCAGATCGACCATGTCCTTCTCGGTGGGTGGTCCTTCTCCTCCGTAGCCAGCGGCAGCAAGGTCCTCGGCGGCCCGTTGTTCGATCTCGGCGAAGTAGTTGTCGCGGGCCCGCATCTCGGTTCGCAGCGCAATGTTGGCCATTCGGGCCCGATCGCCGGCTTCGAGGTTCGCCAGGCCGGAACGACTGACCTCGACGTCAGGTAGCGCCCGGTACAGCCCGACGAGGGTCTCCAATACGTCGTCATCGAGGCGGGCTCCGGCCCGGACCTCGGGAAGCTCAAGCGTGGTCCGCCACTGCCCTCCTTGGTGGCGGTCCAGCTCTATCTCGAGTGCGGCACGATGGCTTGGAGGTGTCGGGTCCAGTAGGTCCACCGTGGTGCATCCGAGGGCGTCAGCCAGCTCGCCGAGCACACCCAGCTTGGGTTCGATACGGCCGTTTTCGACCTGGGAGAGGTACGAGGCTGGGCGCCCGATGCGCTCGCCGAGGACGGCCAATGTGAGGCCGGCCTGCCTGCGGAGGTAGCGGAGTCGGTGACCGAGCACTACCGGATCAAAGGCCGGTGTTCCCACGACTGGTCTCCCCTCTGTTCGGATTCCGGGCAGACATCCTGTCCGATGTGTCCGGCATCAGGAACCGAACTAGCCGAACTCTTCCACTTTTTCGGCCTGAGCGACAGGCTAGAAGATCTTCCCGCGGTGCCGTCCCCAATCCGGGACCGAAGATCCTCAATACTCATGAAGCGAGACGCACCGGCAGAAGAACATGAGCGAGCGGCGAACATGACCCGGAAGGGAGTTTTCATGACCAACCTGGACGGCATCGAGATCAGCGAACATGAACTCCGCGACGAGATCTTCACGCCCGAAGCCACCGCCTTCGTGGCCGACCTCGTGCGCACCTTCCGAGACCGTCGCATCGAGCTGCTTCGGAGTCGGCGCATCCGCCAGGAGAAGTTCGACACCGGTCTGCGACCCGACTTCCTGCCCGAGACTGCCGAGATCCGGTCGGGCACGTGGACGGTGTCCCCGCCTCCCAAGGACCTACTCGATCGTCGCGTCGAGATCACCGGTCCGCCTGAGCGCAAGATGATGATTAATGCCCTGAACTCCGGAGCGCGGGTGTTCATGGCCGACTTCGAGGATTCGAGTTCCCCAACTTGGGACAACATGCTCAACGGCCAGGTCAACATTCGTGACGCCATCCGCCGTGATCTCACGCTCCGTCGCGACGGCAAGAGTTACGCCATCAACGACGAGATCGCCACGCTGGTCATCCGGCCCCGCGGTTGGCATCTTCCCGAGCGTCACGTTCAGGTCGACGGTCGCCCGGCGGCCGCCAGCCTCGTCGACTTCGGCCTCATCTTCTTCCACAACGTCCGTGAGGCCCTCGACCGCGGAACAGCGCCGTACTTCTACCTCCCGAAGCTTGAGAACCACCACGAGGCCCGGCTCTGGAATGACGTGTTCTGCCATGCCCAGGACGCCCTTGGCGTGCCCCGCGGTTCGATCAAGGCCACCGTGCTCATCGAGACGATTACCGCTGCCTTCGAGATGGACGAGATTCTCTATGAGTTACGTGAACACTCGGCGGGTCTCAACGCCGGCCGTTGGGACTACATCTTCTCGGTGGCCAAGAAGTTCAACGCAGATCCGGCTTTCGTCCTACCCGACCGGGCTGATGTCACCATGACGACGCCGTTCATGCGTGCCTACACAGAACTCATGGTGGCCACCTGCCACAAGCGGAGCGCCCACGCCATAGGCGGGATGGCGGCCTTCATCCCTAACCGTCGTGACCCCGAGGTCACCGCCCAGGCTCTCACCAAGGTGAAGGAAGACAAGCGGCGCGAGGCAAACGACGGTTGCGACGGCACGTGGGTGGCCCACCCCGACCTGGTCACGGTGGCCGAGATCGAATTCAACGCAATTCTGGGCCAAGGCCTCAACCAGGTTGATCGCCAGCGCCCCGACGTCCGGGTCACCGGCGATGACCTGCTCTCCGTCGACGAGACCGGTGGCCAGATCACCCGGGCCGGCCTCGAGACCAACGTATACGTCGGTCTCCGCTACCTAGCCTCCTGGCTATCCGGTAGTGGTGCAGCGGCCATCCACAACCTCATGGAAGATGCGGCCACCGCCGAGATCAGTCGGGCCCAGATCTGGCAGTGGATCCGCCATAGCCGAGCCCTTGAAGATGGAACCACGGTGACCACTGCGCTGGTCCGCTCCACGATCGACGCCCAGATGGCAATCATCGCCGAGGACCTCGGTAGCGAAACATTCGACGCGTTGCCGTTCGACGGGGCCCGGGCTGTCTTCGAGGAGGTGGCCTTGTCCTCTGAATTCATCGAGTTCCTCACCCTGCCCGCCTACGAGCTCCTCGACTGACATACCGCTCCCTTACCGGCCGGCCCCTTACAGACAGGCGCCTCCCGACAGCCCCTTACCCAAATCCCGATCGGATCCCGGCGCCCGCCGAGGGTCCTCCATGAAAGCGAGTTAGAGATGCGAAACACCTTCGACGACCAGGTCGCAGCCCTGGAGAGGGACTGGAACGAGAACCCGCGCTGGAAGGACACCGTCCGCGACTACACGGCGGCCGATGTCGTCCGTCTGCGTGGATCATTCCTTCCTGAGTGCTCGATTGCCCGTCACGGCGCCGAGGTGCTGTGGGAGAAGATGCACGACACGGACTACGTGCATGCACTGGGGGCCATGACCGGCGGTCAGGCCATCCAGTACGTCAAGGGTGGCCTTCCGGCGTTGTACCTGTCGGGCTGGCAGGTCGCCGGTGACGCCAACCTGGCTGGTCAGGTGTACCCGGACCAGAGCCTCTACCCGGCCAACTCGGTACCAGCCGTCGTCGAGCGCCTCAACAACGCCCTGCGTCGCGCCGACCAGATCGAATGGTCCGAAAACAAGGGCGAGATGCTGCGGGACTGGATGGTTCCAATCGTGGCCGATGCCGAAGCCGGCTTCGGTGGCGCCCTGAACGTCTACGAGCTCATGAAGCGGATGCTTCGAGCCGGAGCGGCAGGCGTGCACTTCGAGGACCAGTTGGCCTCTGAGAAGAAGTGTGGCCACATGGGTGGGAAGGTGCTGATCCCGACCCAGCAACACGTGCGAACCCTGACCGCGGCGCGACTGGCGGCCGACGTGCTCGGCGTTCCTTCCGTCCTCATCGCCCGGACCGACGCCCTGGCTGCCAACCTCATCACCAGCGACGTCGACGACCGCGACAAGCCGTTCCTGAACGGCGAACGGACCGCCGAGGGATTCTTTGGCACCGAGCCGGGGATGGCCACGCCGATTTCCCGTGCGTTGGCCTATGCCCCGTACAGCGACCTCATCTGGTGTGAGACCGGTACACCGGATCTTGACCAGGCCAAGGAGTTCGCCGATGCCGTGCATGCCGAGTTCCCCGGGAAGATGCTGGCCTACAACTGCTCGCCTTCCTTCAACTGGAAGTCAGCACTGGACGACGACACGATCGCCAAGTTCCAGAGCGAGCTCGGAAAGATGGGCTATAAGTTCCAGTTCATCACCTTGGCTGGCTGGCACGCCCTGAACGCCTCGGCGTTCGAGCTGGCCAAGGGCTACACGGAGTCGGACATGACCGCCTATGTCGCCCTGCAGCAGGCCGAATTCGGCATGGAGGACGACGGCTACACGGCCACTCGCCACCAGCGAGAAGTCGGTGCCGGCTACTTCGACGATGTGGCCACCGTGATCTCCGGTGGCACCGCGTCGACACTGGCCCTCGAGGGTTCCACCGAGGAAGAGCAGTTCTAGGACCTTTACTGAGCATCTGGCAGCCCCCCTCGCGGGCGTAGCCACCGACGCGCGGTACGACCCCGGCTCTGGTCGGGGTCGTACCGCGTCCGGAGCCCGACCCCCTAGCGTCACACCGTGCCCGGTCAACTCCCTCTCAGCGTCACCGTTCTGGTGGCCATCACCGCCGTGGCCCTCCTGGCAGGTGTGGTGCCAGCGGGTGCCGTCGGAAATGGGAGCGGCGGCTCAACTGAGGCGAGGATCGTGAAGGGCCCCGACGACATGTTGCTACCCGTAGTGGGCCAGTTCGCCGGCTCGACGGTGGTGAGTAGCACGTGTGGCCGTGAGGTTGTCTACGAGGACGGTGTTCCCGTTGACGCAGCATCACCGATAGACGTGGTGCTTGATGCCGGTCACGGCGGCCCAGAGTCCGGTTCGGTGGGAGCCAACGGCCTGGTCGAGCGTGACCTGAACCTCATAGTGGCGTTCCACACGAAGCTGGCCCTCGAGGAGATGGGCCACACGGTGGCCCTGACGCGGCGACGAGACCTCCATATGCCCATCCGTCAACGGACGGCCATCGCCCGAGCGCTCGACCCCCGGGCGTTTGTCTCCATTCACCACAATGGAGGTGCGGTCAAACGATCCGAGATGCCCGGGACAGAGGTGTTCCACCAGATCGACGTCCCGGAGTCGCAACGCCTGGCGGGCCTGCTATTCGAAGAAGTCCAGGCCGTCTTCACCGGCTACTGGGTGCCGTGGGTCAGCACCTACCACCAAGGCGTATCGGCCCGTCTACGCGAGCCGCGCACCGACACCTACGGGGTGCTGAGGATGACCCGCGGCATTCCGTCAGCCATCGTCGAAGGCCTCTACCTGTCCAACCCGCCGGAAGCCCAATTGCTGGCACTGCCGGAGATCCAACAAGCTGAGGGGAAGGCCATAGCCACGGCTATCGACCGGTTCCTGACCACCGAGGACCCCGGCTCGGGTTTCAAGGCTGAGTTCTACGATCCACACACCACGGGAACCGGCACGGCACGGGGTTGTGAGGACATCACCTACACCGAGCCGGTCGAGATCACCACCGGGTTCACCGCTGCCGAGCACGCTGACCTCCTGGCCACCGCCCGCTCCATGGGCCGACCAGTCGACTGGTTAATTCGCTTCGGGGTATACACGTTGAAGTTCCTAGGCGACCTGCCCGGGGCGGCGACAGTCGTTCCGTTGGCCGAGGAAGACCGGCCTGATGCCTACGGTCCAGTCACCGAATCGGTCACATGGGACCAAGCCGAGCAAGTCGTCCTGGTGCGCATGGCCGAGGCCTACGGGCTAACCCGCACCGAGGTTCAGAAGCTGGCCACTTCCCTCATGGTCTTCCTGGCCAATCTCCCTTCGACCCAGGACCCCGCCTAGATCCGGCCCAGACTGATCAAGACCAGTCGCCGCGACGTTCGGCCTTGCGGGCGCCACGCTGGCGTTTGGCTTCTAGGCGCCGCTCCACCGCACCGCGCCGCGGTCGAGTCGGTCGGCGCACTGCCTGTTCCACCAGCGCCTCCTGCAGGCGCCGCTCGATTTCGTCGAGTGCCCGCTCACGGTTCCGAACCTGAGAGCGATGCCGGTCGACTACCACCCGCACCGTGGCCCCCAGTTGACGCACAAGGCGGGCACGGGTCTGGTCGTCGATCCCCCGGGCCAACGTCAGGTCCAGCTCGGCCTCCACACGGGTGTTGGCCCGGTTGGCGTGTTGTCCGCCGGGGCCGCCTGATGGTCCGAAACGCCAACGCACCTCCTCGGCAGACACCCGACAACCCGGACCCCCCCACAGCGTTCGGTCTCCATCGCCCACGTTCCGACGCTACGGCCCGGAGTGCCATCGGCTGGCGGATCCTGCCGACTGGCCCTTGCCCGTCCGACCCTGCTGGACTCTGGCGATGACCAACGGCCGACGACCACTGCGTTTCGTGGTCATCGGCGCCGGGATGGCTGGGATACTGGCGGTCATCCGTCTGCGGGATCGAGGCTTCAACGACATTGCCGTCTACGAGAAGGCCGACTGTCTCGGCGGCACTTGGAGGGAGAACAACTACCCCGGCGTGGCGTGCGACGTGCCGTCCATCCTTTACAGCTACTCGTTCGCCCCCAACCCTGAGTGGACACACCGCTTCTCACCAGGGGCCGAGATCCAGTCCTATCTAGAGGACGTGGCCAGACGCTTTGACGTCGAACGGTCCATCACCTACGGCCAGGAGGTTGTCCACGCGGAGCACGACGGCGACCGCTGGCACCTCCGAACCGCCTCGGGGCGAACCGACGTGGCCGACGTGGTCATCGCGGCAACCGGCGTACTCCACCATCCATTCGTTCCCGGCCTCGAAGGCCTGGACGACTTCGCCGGCGACGTGGTCCACACCGCCCGATGGGATGCATCGGTTCTGCTGGACGGCCGGAAGGTTGGCATCATCGGCACCGGGTCTTCAGCGGTCCAGACGGTCGGCGCGGTGGTCGACGGGGTGGGTGAACTGGCGCTCTTCCAGAGGACGGCCCAATGGGTGCTCCCGCAGGACAATCCGGCCTACACCGAGGAGGAGAAGGCAGGTTTCCGGGCCGACCCTGACTCACAGCGCCAACTCCACGACGAGATCTCCGAACTATTCGCTGACGGGTTCGCCAACGCTGTGGTTGACGCCGACTCCCCGGTTCTCGCCCATATCGCCGAACTCTGCCGTGACCACCTCGACACGGTGGTCGATGTCGACCTGCGGACCCGACTGACCCCGGACCATCGGGCGGCCTGCAAGCGACTCGTCATCTCTGGAGACTTCTACGAAGCCATCCAGCGACCCCACGTCCGTCTCGTTGACGCCAACATCGACCAGATCGAGGCGGGAGGCATTCGCACCACTGACGGCGTGCTCCACGAACTAGACGTGCTGGTGCTGGCCACCGGCTTTCGAGTGGACCGCTTCATGCGACCCATGGAGGTGGTGGGACCCATCGGCGACCGCCTATCTGAAGCATGGGCCGAACGGCCCACGGCCTACCTTTCAATCGGCGTGCCGGGACTGCCAAACCTGTTCATGTTGAATGGTCCCAACGGTCCCGTCGGAAATTTCTCACTCATCGAGGTGGCTGAACTGCAGATGGATTACGCACTCCAACTCGTCGACCGGATTGCCGACGGCACATGCCGCCTGATCTCACCGTCAACTGACGCCACCGAGGCCCACGAGGCGGCCCGGACGGCGGCAGCCGGAAAGACGGTGTGGGCCACCGGGTGCAACAGCTGGTACCTGGACGACCGGGGGGTGCCCATGGCCTGGCCGTGGTCGTTCCGTGAGTTCCGGGCTCAGATGGCTGCCCCCGACATGGATTCCTACGTCCTGACCGACTGAACCACGGGGAACGATCGACCTTCGGGATGAGCGTGCGATTGGCAATGGGGCTGCCCGGCGTCAGACTCTCCGCTGTGGAAGCCAACCACTTTCTCTCCAGCTACTACCCGGATACCTCCTACGGGGGTAAGCGTCTGTTCAACGACATGGTTGAGCAGGCCGTAACTGCCGAGCGCCTCGGCTACCGGGGAGTCACGCTGCCCGAGCACCACCTCATCAACGTGCTACTCATGCCGGCGCCGTTGCAGATGGCGGTCAAACTTGCATGCGAAACCGAACACCTCGAACTGGTCACCTCGGTAGCCGTCCTCCCGCTACACGACATGCGAATATTCGCCGGCGAAGTCGTCCAGGCCGACATCCTCACCGACGGCCGACTGGTACTCGGCGTAGGTCGTGGTGCCTTCGCCTACGAGATGGCCCGCCTCGGTACCCCAATCGTCGAATCCAAGGCCAAGTTCGACGAAAGCCTCGATGTCCTCATCGCCCTACTCACCGAGGAGGAGGTCTCATGGGACGGCGAGTACTACCGGTTCGAACCGATGACCGTGATGCCCCGTCCCATGACTCAACCCATGCCGAAGCTGATGGTGGCGGTGATGAATCCAACAGGGATCGCCGCCTGCACGAAACGAGGGTTCGACATCCAGACCACCCCACTGGCAGGCCGGCCCGAGTTGTTCGAGGCCCAGATCGCCGCCCACAAGGAGGCCAAGGCAGAGATGGGCGACGCTGGACGCCACCTCCGGATCATGATGTCAAGGGTCGTGTACTGCACCGGGTCCGAGGCTGAGACCCGACGGATGGTCCAGATGGCCCACGACTACTACGGCCGGTTCGACAACGTGTTCACCGGGCCGGGCATCGTTAATCACGGTGACGTGGCACAGCTTCCCCGCGACCAGAGCATCGAGGAGCTCGAGGAGAACCTGGTCATCTGCCAAACCGACGAGATGATCGACCGACTGGCCCTGTACGCCGCGGCGGGCATCGACGAATTGATCCTGAGTTCCAACCTCGGCCAACGCCAGGGCGAGCACCTCGAGGCCATGGAACGCTTCGCCAGCGACGTCCTCCCCCACCTGCAACGGATCGCCGCTGCTGCCTGAGGCAGAATCTGTCAGATCCAGCCACCAGATCACGCCCCCTTCAGGAGGAAGCCCATGCCCATCATCCGAGTCGAAATGTTCCCCGGTCGCACCATCGACCAGAAACGTGACTTGGCCCGCGAGCTCACTGACGGTTTCGTCCGGGCGTGCGGCGGAGCTGGCGAGAAGCTCCACGTTGTCATCACCGAGGTGGAGCGCGAGAACTGGGGCGTCGGCGGCGAGCTGATGTCTGACAAGTAAGTCGGCCAACCGGCAAGGAGAGCTACACCATGGGCGCCATCGAGGTCTCCTACACCGTCTCCGGTAACGGGCCGCCGCTCTACATGGTCCACGGGATCGGCAGCCGTCGAGAAACGTGGGATGGCCTGCTCCCCGAGCTCGAAGAGCACTTCACCTGCGTGCGATATGACTTGCGGGGCCACGGTGAGAGCCCGATCCCACCGGTGCCGTACACCCTCGACGATCTGGTCGATGATCTCGAAGCGTTGCGTCAGCGGTTGGGCCACGACCGGATCCACGTGATTGGCCATTCCCTCGGCGGGCAGGTCGGCCCGGCCTACGCGCTAGCCCATCCGGGCCATACGGCCAGCGTGGTCCTGCTATCGACGGCCGCTGGTCGCACCAAGGACGACAGCGCCAAAGTCGAGGGCGTGGTGGCCAAAATGCGAGCCGAGGGCGTCGAACCCGTCCTGGGAACGTTGCTGGACCGCTGGTATTCCGATGAGTTCATCGCGGCGAGACCCGATGCCATCGAACACCGGATCCAACAGGTGCTAGGTACCCCAGAGGATGTCTTCCTCAGCGTGTTCGATGTCTACGCCGGGGCCGAGATGGCACCGTGGCTGCACGAGGTGACGTGTCCGTGTCTGGTCATGACCGGCGAGTTCGACGGCGGCTGCAACCCTCGCCTGAACCGGTTCATCGCCGACGAGCTGCCGGACGCCGAACTGGTGATCCTCGACGACCTGAAGCACTCGATCCTGATCGAGGCGCCCGACCGGGTACTCGGCCCCGTGAGGAACTTTCTTCTACGCCACCGCGACGCCTGAGCTCGTTGTAGTGACCGGAGTCAACTTCGGCGGGCCACCACTCGGATGCCGCCGAGTTTTCCGCCGGCAAATAACCGCACCATCGTCTCGTAAAAGCCACACATGGTTTCGAACACCGCGTCTCCGTGTACACGGAGGTGCCGTTCCCGCTGCTCGACGTACCCGGCCAGGCGGACTTGGGTGAAGGTGGCCCAGTCCTCGGTCATGTCGTCCATGACCACCACCTCGAAGCCGGCTTCCAGAAGGTCCCGGCGGTACCGGTCGCTGCTGGTGAGTTCGTTGGCGAAGAGTTCGGATGACAATCGTGCCCGCTCGGCGCCGTCGAACGGCCGACGTTCGTAGAGGTCCTCGGCGTAGAAGAAGCCACTGTCGGCCAGCAATGTCCGACAACGATCGAGCAGGACTCCTCGACCAGGGATGTGGTACAGCGCCAGCCAACTCGCGATGGCGTCAAATCGGGCACCATCCAATGGGTGGGTCAGGAAGTCGCCGCACACGTGGCTGACCCGGTCAGCCAGGCCGCACCGCTGCGTGAGGTTGACGGCCACCAGGTGGTGATCCTCCTGGAGTTCGAGAGCGGTCACCGCGGCTCCCGAAGCCGCCGCAAGGTGCCGGGCCGGTCCACCGAAGCCCGAACCGATCTCCAGGACGGAGCTCTCAGCACCGATTCCCATCATCCGGATGGCCTCGTCCACCGCGTCGGTGCCGTGGTAGTGGAGCTGATCGAATGCCGTCAGGTCGTTGACCTGGAGCGGCTCGCCTTCGGCCTTGCCGAGTTCACGGAGTTCGTTGACCACCCGGTCGACGTGGTGGTAGAGCCCCATGCTCTTAATGGCGGTATCTCGATTGTCCCTGACTGGATCGTTCATCGCTGATGTACCGGTCCGATAGTGGGTGCGGCAAATGGTGGCGCCCCCGGCAGGATTTGAACCTGCGACAAGTGGATTAGAAGGCCACTGCTCTATCCGGGCTGAGCTACGGGGGCTGGTGCCGTTGAGGCTACTGCCGGCCCCGGAAGCGTTCGGGTCTGACCTCGTCGAGGACCAGGTCAGCGAAGACTGCTGATGGGTCACCGCCGAGAGCCAGGTCCGCTGTCAGGCGGCCGGCTCCAGCTGAAGTCTGGATGCCGGTGCCACCTTGGCCCACGCACCACACAAACGTCGGGTGATCGGGGTCCGGGCCGATCACCATGGAGCGGTCGGGGGCGAACGTCCGCAAGCCAACCCACGCTGAGTTGACCGAACGGATGTTCAGCGTGGTCGCCTCGTTGACTCGATCGATGGCCAGCGCCACGTCCAGTTCCTCAGGCTTCGGGTCACACGGTTCGGACGGATTCTCCTCGGCCAGTGAGCAGAACATCTGCGGACCGTCGTCGCGCAAGTACCACTGATGGTCAATATCGCCGACAAATGCCCAGCCGGCGGTGTCCAAACCGGGTCCGTCGACCATGAACGCCGTTCGGCGGAACGGTTGTAGGCCGACCGGAGAAACTCCGGCAGTTGCGGCCACCTGGTCGCCCCACGCCCCGGCGCAGTTCACGACCACATCGGCGCCCATTGGCCCGTCCGTGGTATCCAGACGCCAGCCCTTCCCATCGGGGGTAGCGGCATCCACCCGAGTCGACGTGGCGATCCGCCCACCGGTCCATCGAAATCCCCGGACGAACGACTGGTGGAGGGCCCCGACATCGATGTCGGCACTGTCCGGCTCGACGAGGGCCCGATACACCCGCTCACGTCGTAACGGTGGGAACAAACGCATGGCCTCTTCGACACCGACCTCAACGGTCGGTGTAGTGGCCGAAGAGATTCCCTCGGCCAGCATCTGATCGACGGATGCATCCTGCTCGACGGTACCCACGTGCAGGACCGGGCGATGGGCCAGCAGTGGAGCATCGACCAGGTCGTCCGGGGTATGGCGGAGGTGATCAAGGCTGGCCGAACTCAGGATCCGCATCGACGGCGTCCCGAGATTCTCTAACAGCAGGGCGGCGGACCGACCGGTGGTGTGGTGGGCGAGCATGGCCTCCATCTCAAGGAGGACAACGTCGAGATCCGGGTCACCCTGGAGGAGGTGGTGGGCGACGCTCACGCCAGCGATGCCCCCGCCGATGACCACCACCTTCGTTGCTCCGTTACCTGCCACTGAGGCAGGATCGCACATCTCTGAGGTGGCCGACGACCTCCAGGAGCGACCCTTCTGGAGACGGAATCGAGGCGGCGACCGTGTGCACAGGCCGTAACATGGCTTCCACTTGGTGGCCGTAGCTCAGTTGGTTAGAGCACCTGGTTGTGGTCCAGGATGTCGGGGGTTCGAATCCCCTCGGTCACCCCATGCGGTCCGGTCCTCTGGTCGGTCGCTCAAACGGGCGCCGGTAGTATCGGGCGCCGCAAGCGCCTCTAGCTCAATTGGCAGAGCATCGGACTCTTAATCCGCAGGTTCTGGGTTCGAGTCCCAGGGGGCGCACTCCAACAGCCAGAACGGGACCCAGGTTCCCGGTCCATCGGACAAGCCCGTTCGGGGCAGCGCGGGCATCCAGGGGTGGATTTCTATAGACGCTGGTCTTGAACCTATTTGCCTCTACCCAATCGGCCCCTTCTGATCAATCTCTTGGTCGCCATCCGACTTCCGAGCCGACCGAATTCGCACGGCGAAGGCGAGAATGGCAGCAAGCCCTAGACCGCCAACTAGACCACCAACAAGAAACAGACCGCTTGACGATGCATTGTCTGAGTTGTCGGAACGGGACATGTCCGCTGAGGCGTAGAACGAAGTTCGACTCTCGTCTCCGAATAGGTCTAGTTCCCAGTTGAAAGTAGAACCTTGGGTCGAGTCGGCATTGTGATCGACAGGTGCCCCAGGCAGCGTGACCTCAAAAACCATCTTTGGCTCATCAAGTGCCAAATCGAACACTTTGGCCATCGCTGCCATTTCTTCAAACGACATGTCCTCTTCGAAGTCTGCGGTTAGGTCGGAAACATCGAGATCGAAGAAAACCGTCTGGTTCTCTACCCAGAGGCGGATCGGCATCCCGTCAGCCGTAGAGAGTTCTGTAAGGTCGAAATCTGTAAAGGAGAAGGAAATCTCGGCGCCACACCACCCGTCCTTCGAAAGCTCACGCGCCTCGGCACCTGCTGGCATGTCAGACATAGCGGACTCATTGATCATCTCCGCGCAAAGGTCGCCAGCGTCTTCGTCCGAGAAGGCCTCAGCTAATTCAGTGAGTGTTTCCGAAAGTAACATCTCGATTTCCACGGTCCCGGTGCCGTCAGGTTCAACCCTGATAGCCATATCCATTCGGAGACAGCCGGTAGCGGTCGTCAGGACCACCACAACTAAAGCGAGACGTTTCAACCAGCTGGATGAGAAGTTAAACAAGGCGATCACCGCCCCCGACCATTTCCCCTGGTGCCATCTCCCCATCATTCCAGACAGGCGTGGCTAGGTAGCCGTTGAACTCCACGGCCATCACACTACGGGCCGACCAGCGACCCTGGCGGAGTGAGCATGAGCGGTACCGGGACGTGTGGCCAAAGGCCCGTTCTGTATATAGGAGCCCGCTCCAGGGGGCGCACCACCAATAACTTCTACCCCGTGTGTGTTGTCCCCAAGATGATCGCTCTGGGGCGCCTTCTTACCCCTGGCTTTGGACTCGCCAGGCGCATCACCGGTTGGGGCGACAGCCGTGGGTAACGACCAGCACCAGACATGCAGACCATCGGAGAACATGAAATGAGCGTTGCCACCACCATCGAGCACGGCCTCTACCGAGTTCTCAACCCCGTCATTAAGGCCGTTCTTCGCTCACCGCTTCACCGCCTGGGGAGCAAAACCATCGCGCTACTGCGCTTTCGCGGCCGCATAAGCGGCCGCGAGTTTGTCACACCACTCAGCTACGTCAGGAACGACCAAACCGTGTGGTTCCTGTCAGACCACAGCACGAACTGGTGGAAGAACTTCCGCGAAGGCGACGTGCCAGTCTCCATCGAGATCGCAAGGACGACGGTGAACGGGACGGCTCGCCTCTGGGACGGCGACACTGACGAACTTCGCGAACATGTGAGCCGCTACCTGTGCGCTCTACCCCGCGACGCCAAGGTCGCCGGCATCAAG